>Ga0164241_10000051_pt1 | contig 283001 bp, 261 predicted proteins | sample OricomyardsoilBY_FD_108780 | JGI IMG/M metagenome (GOLD analysis project Ga0164241, IMG submission 108780) | Backyard soil microbial communities from Emeryville, California, USA - Original compost - Back yard soil (BY) | ecosystem: Environmental > Terrestrial > Soil > Unclassified | place...
CGCCACTACTGGCAAGCAGGAAACGCTGGCTTGTGAAGGAAAAGACTGGGCCGCTTTTGGTAAATCGACGGCCGAATCCGGTATTGAAATACGCACTATTGACAAGTATAAGAACGGTTGCAGCAACTTTGATAAGAGTTCTATGGATGCATATATGGACGGATACGCGCGGGGGCTCATCACATTTTGTTCCTACGATCAAGGCTACAAACACGGTAAGAATAGTCTGCCAGCTTCAGACATTTGTCCCTACGAAATTCGGGAGCTCTATGTAAAAGGCTACAACGTCGGTCAGCGTGAATATAAAGAGACTATTCTGAAAATAGACAAACTTCGCAGGAAGTCAGAGGACAGTAGTGATCAACAACATCAAAATCCTTCAGAGGGATCAGGGAATCCTACCGAATCTGCTAGTGGTGCCTTTGACGGAGCATTCTAGACGTTTAGTTTAAACGGCAACGGCTCAGACTCCTTGATTCAAACTAGCATGGATGGAAATGGGAGTCCCAACGTCCGTAACTATCAGTTGATAGGTTGTTATATAGTCAAAAGGCCAATTTTTTCTAAAAATTGGCCTTTTGACTATAAGGCACATGGAATCTATCTATATTTGACGATATTGCTTTGAATTTTTTATGGATTGACTTCAGGTAAGCGAAAGGTACGCCTAGAGTTTCTTTACGGTTAGTACTTATCCCTCTCAATTTTCATAGAGTGTCTATTCTTTAATTTGACGAACTATCGAGAGGGGCGGTCTATGTATACCTGTATTTGTCCAATTCTCTTGTTCATTCTGCTGTCTGCCTGCACTTCAGCACCAGTTGTGAATAATATTCCCGCCGATCTGAACGATAAAATATCTGGAGCGGATATTCTTGGTTATCCAGTTTTGGATGCCGAGTTACCTGATAATGATTTATTTGGTTTAACGCCAGAGATGAAGCAATTTGCAGAGGACGCTGTAAAGTCAGGAAGTAATAGTGTTCTCCGTTCCGAGTTATTGCATAAGGCATTAATAAGTCCAGCAATCATTGGCGGGCTTGGAGTCAGTTACTCAGCGTTTACAACCGGAACTGCACGAGAAGTATTCGAAAGTACTAGCGCCAATTGTCTCGGCTATACATTATTGTATGTTGCCTTGGCTCGCCATGTTGGATTGAATGCACAAGTCAATCAAGTGATGATTCCTCCTACTTGGGATATGAATTCCGATAGTTCCTATTTCTTAATTCGTCATGTCAATGCAAAAGTTGCTATTCGTAAAGTTCGATGGCAATTAGTGCGCGAACGATCAAGTATTGCCGATGTAAGCGATGTGATTGTAGATTTGGAAATAAGACGATTTCGTCCGACTTACGCACAGAAAATCTTGGATATGCAGTCAGTAGAGGCGCTCTTTTATAATAATCGCGCTATGGAATATGCGTCCATTGGAGACGACAAAAATGCATTTATCTATTTACGCCGAGCCTTGAAGGCAAAGCCAGATGAGAGTTCTATATGGAGCAATATGGGAAGCTTTTACCGAAGATCAGGTAAGGTCGTAGTAGCAGAAAGTTTGTATAAGCATGCACTCTCATTGGAAGCCAATAATCCAACAGTATTAAGTAATTTGGCCGCTTTATATCAACAAACTGGTGATTTGGTTGAGGCGGAGAATTATAGAAAAAGAGTTCAGCATTATCGCGATTCTAATCCCTATTATTTATACCAAAAAGCCACTAGAGCAAAAGAGGATGGAGATATACCCGGTGCAATAAGTTTTATTAATAGAGCATTAAAAAAAGAAACTAAAGATGATCGACTTTATCTTCTGGCTTCAGAGTTATACAGTCTTTCAGGGGATGCTGATCGTGCCAGGAAATTACGTAAAAAATCCGAAGCTTTACTAAAAGAAATTTAAGAATAGTACTTGGAAGACCTCTATGAAATTGGTAAAAAATTTGATTTTGTGTATGCTGGGCTTATCGCTAGCCAGTTTCGCTGACAATACAACAATGACTTCAAATTCTATTTTGCTCTGGCCTGAAAAACCCTTGACAATACCTGATCGTGAAATTATTAAAGATCAGCGGGTTTATTTTGTTGATAATCCCAGCATCACACCCTTTTTCCCTGAAAAAGAAAAAGCTAATGGTACCTCGGTCATTATTTTTCCCGGTGGCGGTTATATTCGATTGGCGATTTATCAGGAAGCTTTTGACATTGCGAAGTGGTTTACTGATCGAGGAGTCGCCGTATTTGTAGTGAAATACCGAATGCAAGAATACGGTTTTCCTGCTCCATTATTAGATGGTTTGCGAGCAGTGAGATTGGTTCGTAGTCATGCGAAAGAATGGAATCTGGATGCAAATAAAGTAGGTGTGCTAGGGTTCTCGGCCGGTGGACATGTGGCGGCAAGTGTAACAACACGATTTGATTTTTCTGATGACCAATCTGACCCGCTTTCTACTGTGAGTGCAAAACCGGATTTTGCCATTTTGGGTTATCCCGTTATTAGCATGAAAGCTGAATTCACTCATGCTGGTTCACGCAAGGCGTTATTAGGTGAAAATCCTTCTGAAAAATTATTGATTGAAAACTCGTTAGAGTTGCAGGTTAAACCAGGTATACCACCTGTATTTATGTTTCATGGCGTTGCGGATCAATCAGTACCTGTTGCAAACAGCTTGTCTTTTTTTAATGAAGTCCAAAAATATAATCAACAATCTGAAATACATATTTATCAGAGTAGTATTCATGGGCTTGGTATGGTGCAAGGTCAGGGCAGTATTTCCAGTTGGCCACAAGCATTGGAATTGTGGTTAAAGCAAAATAAATGGATTGATTAAATGTAATGTCGACAATATGAAAAATAATCCTATACATGATTACTTGATATCGTTGCCAGAGGCGGAGCTGGACTATCCCTTCGGTGATGATGTTCACGTTTATAAAGTAGAAGGAAAAATTTATGCGATTTACTTTAAAAACAAGGAGAGTGAAACCATCAATTTGAAATGCGATCCAGTACTGGCTGAGCAATTGCGAACAGTTTTCGATGAAGTGAAGCCGGGTTATCACATGAATAAAAAACATTGGAATACTTTGGATCTAACTGGGACGCTTCCACGGAATGAAATATTTCGTCAGATAGATCACTCCTATGATCTAATCGTCAAAAAATTACCAAAGGGCGTTAAGCAACGTTTGCGAATTGTGCATGAACGATTGGCTTGGCTATAGTTCTAGAGTTCATTTTCCATCGATATGAAGGGTACCTTTAATTAAAGGTGTGGATTATTAGGTGCACTTGTTGCAATCAGCCCTCGGCTTGGCATACAATCGCGGCCCCTGAAAAACGGGTATACGATGCTAGTCACAAACGCCAGGGCATGTCGTCCGGTTACTTCGCATCGTCCATGTATGTATTGGAGCAAACATGTACGCAATATTTGAAAGCGGTGGCAAACAACATCGCGTAGTGGAAGGCGAAACCCTGAAACTCGAAAAAATCGAAGTCGCCACTGGTGGCACAATTGAATTCGACAAAGTGTATCTGGTAGCAGTTGGTGATGACGTCAAGATCGGCGCACCAGTGGTTGCAGGTGCTAAAGTAATCGCCGAAGTGGTTGCTCAAGGTCGTGCTGACAAAGTGAAGATCATCAAATTCCGTCGTCGTAAGCATCACATGAAGCGTCAAGGTCACCGTCAGTGGTTTACTGAAGTCAAAATCACTGCAATCAAGGCTTAATGAGGAGATTACGAAATGGCTCATAAGAAAGGTGTAGGTAGTTCTCGTAACGGTCGTGATTCAGAAGCCAAACGCTTGGGCGTTAAAGCTTTCGGCGGCCAATTAGTGTCTGCGGGCAGCATTATCATTCGCCAACGTGGTACCCAATTTCACCCAGGCGTTAACGTAGGCCTTGGTAAAGACCACACCATTTTTGCGAAAGTGGATGGCAAAGTGAAATTTGAAGTTAAAGGTGAGCACAACCGTCGTTTCATCAGCATCGAAGCTGTGTAATTACGGTATGATCATCGCTGGTTGCGCAAGTGACTGGCAAAAAAGAACAATAAAAAGCCCTGTCGTATCCCGCCAGGGCTTTTTTATATTTGATTTGGAATTTTTGACCCCCTCCTAACCTCCCGCCTTGCCAGCGGGAGGGACTTTACTCCCTACTGAATGTGGAGTGTGATTTGTTCCCTCCCCTGGCAAGGGGAGGGCTAGGGTGGGGTCAAATTAGTTTGTTTATCCCGGAGATTATCGTGAAATTTGTTGATGAAGCCCCTATTTCAGTGGAAGCCGGTAAGGGCGGTAACGGTATGATGAGTTTCCGCAAAGAAAAATTTATCTCCAAAGGCGGTCCTAACGGTGGCGACGGTGGGGACGGCGGCAGTGTATATTTGGTTGCCGACGAAAACCTGAATACTCTAATCGATTATCGCTTTCAGCCCAGATACAAAGCTGAAGATGGACAAAAAGGCGGCACCAAAGATTGCACAGGGTCCAAGGGTGAGGATTTATTCCTGCCTGTGCCCGTCGGCACAACGGTTATTGATACAGACACTGAAGAAGTGTTCGGTGATTTGACTGAGCAAGGTCAACAACTCAAAGTGGCTCAAGGTGGATTCCACGGTTTGGGCAATACACGATTTAAATCCAGTACCAATCGTGTACCTCGTAAAACAACTCCCGGTAGTGAGGGTGAAGCGCGCAATCTCAAGCTTGAGCTTAAGGTATTGGCGGATGTAGGTATGTTAGGTCTGCCGAATGCCGGTAAATCCAGCTTTATTCGCGCTGTGAGTTCGGCTAAACCTAAAGTGGCTGACTATCCCTTTACCACCTTGGTTCCTAATCTGGGTGTGGTCAAAGTTCAGCAGCATCGCAGCTTTGTCATCGCCGATATTCCTGGTTTGATTGAGGGTGCGGCCGAAGGTGCTGGCCTAGGTGTGCGATTCCTCAAACATTTGACGCGTTGCCGATTGTTGTTGCATGCCGTTGATATGGCGCCTGTTGATGATTCCAGTCCCGCTGATAATGTGCGCGTGATTGCGAATGAGTTGGAAAAATTCAGCCCAACATTGGCAGGGCGTGATCGTTGGTTGTTATTAAATAAAATTGATTTACTATCGCCGGATGAAGTGGATGCGCGTTGTGATGAAGTTGTAAAAGCTCTGAATTGGAATGGACCTGTCTTTCGTATTTCAGCGCTTAAAAGTGATGGCACTGCTGCCTTATCAGGCAAAATTATGGATCATCTTGAAGCTATCTGGACTGAAGAAAAAGAAAATCCGGATGCTCGTGATCGCGAAGTCGAATTGCAAAATCAAATGGCGCAAGAAGCGCGTGATCGTATTGAAGAATTGCGTGAAATACATCGCGCCGCCAAAATTGCACGTGGTGAAGATGATTTCAACGATGACGATTATGATGTTGAAATTATTTATGCAGATCATTAATTAACATTTCACCCCTCTCCCTAGCCCTCTCCCACAAGGGGCGAGGGAATAGAATGAGCTAAAGAAGATTTTTCAACATGGCACATTCCCTCTCCCTTGATGGGAGAGGGGCAGGGGAGAGGGTGAAATTAAAATACAAAAAATCAAAATATCATTATGAACAAACGAGAAAAAATTCCAACAACCAAACGTTGGGTTGTCAAAATTGGCAGCGCATTATTAACTAACGATGGTAAAGGACTTGATGCTGCGGCTATTGCTGGTTGGGTGCAGCAAATGGCACAACTTCGCAATCAGGGAATTGAAATAGTATTGGTTTCTTCTGGCGCAGTTGCAGCAGGTATGCGTCGCTTGGGTTGGAATTCTCGGCCAACTGAAATTCATCAGCTGCAAGCAGCAGCAGCAGTTGGGCAGATGAGTTTAATTCAAACTTATGAAGTGGAATTCCAACGCTATGGATTACTCACTGCACAAGTGTTATTGGATCACGATGATCTCTCTTCTCGTCAGCGCTATTTAAATGCGCGTTCAACACTAAAAACCTTGGTGAATTTGCGTGTGATTCCGGTGATCAATGAAAATGACACAGTAGTCACTGATGAAATTCGATTTGGTGATAATGATACTCTGGGCGCTTTGGTTGCTAATTTAATCGATGCTGATTTGCTGGTAATTCTTACTGATCAAAAAGGAATGTATGACAGTGATCCGCGTTCAAACCCCGATGCAAAATTATTAAGTGAAATCGCTGCAGATGATCCCAGCCTTGAAAAAATGGCTAGCGGTGGCGGTGCATTGGGCCGTGGTGGCATGATCACCAAAGTGCGTGCGGCAAGAGTGGCTGCACGTTCAGGCGCTGACACAATAATTGTCGGTGGTCGCATTGAAAATGCCTTATGGCGCATTGCGGCGGGTGAAGATCTCGGTACATTTTTGTGGGCAGCTCAACAACCACAAGCGGCGCGTAAACGTTGGTTATCCGGTCATTTACAAACCCGTGGTACTTTGGTTTTGGATGATGGCGCCGTGCGCGTATTGCGTGATCAAGGCAAAAGTTTGTTGCCTATTGGTGTGAAAGAAGTGCGTGGAGACTTTACACGCGGTGATATGGTGATTTGTATTGATTCCACAGGCAAAGAAATTGCTCGCGGTCTTGTCAATTATCATGCAGATGAAGCCAAAAAAATTATTGGCAAACCCACACATCAGATTGCAGAAATTCTAGGTTATCAGGATGATAAAGAATTAGTTCATCGTGACAACTTAGTCATTAGTTAATTAATAAATAAAAACAGGATGATTTTTATGAATGATCTTGATCATGAATCCTCAGATCAGTTTTTACTAAATATTGAATGGCAAGCTGTAGATCCTTCCTACTCTACACTTTTACGCATGACTCTGTTAATTCAAATGTTGGTTGTGCTTGGTGGTATCGGAATTTTTGTTTTTTTAATGCCGACAGAAATTAGATCAATTCTATTAAGCGTCCTGGCTGTTTTTCTGCTGATCTTTATATGGTTGATTTTTATCTGGGCACCTAAAACCGCTAAAAGATTAAAATATGCTTTGCGAGAAGATGATATTAATGTGCAAAGAGGTTTTTTGTACTGGCGACAAATTTCTGTTGCTTGCAATCGCATTCAGCATTTGGAGGTGAGCCAAGGACCGCTTGAGCGTTATTTTGGTTTGGCTAAACTAAAAATATTTACAGCGGGCACTCTGGGATCAGATATGAGTTTACCTGGAGTGAAACTGGAGACAGCACAACAGATTAAATCTACCCTGCTTAAGAAAATCAATTCAGAGGAAATGGACGATGAAAGCCTCTGAGTGGTCGCGAGTCTCACCCATATCGGTTGTCTACTTCTTCGTTCGTAATCTCAATCAAGCTTTTAATCTCTGGCCAATCTTCGCTGGTGCATTTGCGGTGCCTGCAGCACGGCAGTGGATTTTTGAATTGGGTATTGCGGGTTTTGCCGCTGCACTTTTGATTATTTCGATAATCAATTATTGGTTTTTCAAATTTAAATTTGATGGTGAAAAAATTCAAATTCGCCGCGGACTTATTTTCAAGAAAAATCTCACTTTGTACTTCGAGCGAGTACAAGAAGCTAATCTGGAACAAGCGATTTATTTTCGTCCGTTTAACTTATGGGCACTTAAGCTCGAAAGTGCGGGTAGTGGAAAAGAAGAAATTATATTGCCTGCGCTTAATGATAGATTGGCGCAGCTGATCAAAAAACAGGTTTTGGATGCACACAAATCTCAGGTAGTTCAGGAATCGAAAGAGTCGAAAGTTTCTGAAACTCAAATTCCTATTGAAAATAATTTTCCTATTGATTATCAAATTAAATTGAATCTGGTCGATTTGCTACGTTACGGGCTAATGCACAATACTCTAATTTATTATGTTGCTATATTGGGCCCGATATTGGGCCAAAATGAAAAATTCTGGAGGCAATTGTCAAATTGGATAGGTGAGTCAGTTATTGCAAAAGAGTTTTTCGGCTATTTCCAAAGTCATAATCTATGGATGGTAATATTGGCGGGCGCAATTGTTTTTGGTTTTATACTGTTTCTAATCTATTTGGTTTCAATAGCTTTATCGCTAATCAAATACTGGGATTACACTTTGACAGTTCAAGGTGAGAGATTTCAATTTCAAGCAGGGTTACTCAATAGACTCGCTAGTGGTTTTAGAAAACATAAACTTCAAACCTTAGTTGTTAAGCAAAGCCTTATAGCAAGACTGCTTAATCGCTATTCAATAGAAGTTAGGCAAGCGAATGAAATGAAAAATCCCAAATCTGCAATAAATGCGGGATTTATTATTCCCGTTGCCACGCGTGAGCAACTAAATGACATTTTAGCCATGCTCAATATTAAAACACCTGAGTGGAAATCCTGCGTCTCGACGAAAATATTTTGGGATAGTGCAATATGGGGCGGGCTAGTAACCATTATTGCGGCAGTTATATTGATGATTACACATCTTCCTGTGTGGTGGTCGTTAGGGATATTACTGGCTATTAGCATGTTGAATATCAAACATTGGTTTTCAATTGGCTATGAATTTAATCAAGATGGCTTCGCAGTAAGGCAAGGGCTTTTAGGTATAAAAACAACCTACGTTCCACAAATTAAAATTCAAAAAATACAATTCTCTCAAGGCCCTATTCAGCGATTGCATAAAACTGCGTCCATTGCATTGTGGAGTGGTGCTACTTTGGAAAAATTGAGTTTTATCCCATTAGAAAAATTACAAGCTGAGCGCCAAAATGTTATTAATAAGATCGCCCACTTTCGTGGGCGGTGGATGTGACTGGATTCTTCCATCTATTGAGGTGAATAGGCCGTTGTTAGCAGTGATGAGTTAAAAATATCAGATGGGGCAACAACCTTTTCATCGTAAGGGATCTTGTTTCCGTAGCGTTCTTTAAGTTTTGCTTTTACTCTTGGGTCTTCTGTATTAAAGGTTTTTAATTTTCGAAGTGCGGATAGTTGAATATTAATAGGACTTTCATTAAATATTACCCAAACTAATTCCGAACAATACAGCTGATCGTGATTCCAATTAAAATATTTATCATAAGGCTTCCCAATATATTTCTTTAGTATTTCACCCTTTAATGAAGTTATCTGCTCACTAGTAAGTTGAGTTTTTAATCGTTTAACCGTAAAGCGCTTGTCCACTCCTCTTTCTATCCATTGTTTAAGCGGCGTTACTTCAACTCCTTTCTCGGCTTCAATGACTTGGAATTGATCATTGATTTTTGCCACTATGCCCACATGACTGAAAGGCGAGTTAGTCGCCAGCCGAATTGCCAGACTTTGATTTGATTTAGAAGTATGAAAAATAATATCGCCATCTTGCGGTTGATATTCTGCTGCTGCAGAAAAGTCGCTTAACAACAAGATTAAAAATAATGTAATAGCTTTCATAGGATTTCCAGAATCAAGATAATTTTCATTTTTGTAGAGCACCAAAAGCAATGATATTTCGCCACAAACTTTACCAGTTAGCTCTTCATTTCACTTCTAATAACCAAATATTCTAATTTAAACGCCAAAATTCGCTCAAAAGCGGCAAGTTTTTGCCGCTATAGGGTTTGTAACTCTTTTTATTTGGAGGCGAAGATGATTGTCACTGATGCACAGGTATCCATGGCGGCGCAGTATGAGTACAGCGAAGAATACAGTTTGCGTGAAACAGCCGGTTTCTGGCGAGGGCCTGATCCTGAGGTCGCTACAAAAATTGTTCCTAAGCCTGTTTCATCGGTATATGTGGATTTATCCAAGGCGGGTTCGTTGTTGGCGAAATATCAACATGTACAGACACTGGATTTAAGTGATGGTCTGGATTCTCGTTCGCGACTCAACAAAATGATCCTTGAAGCCATCTTTGAAGCAATCAGCGGTCGTTCCATTGATGTAAAGGAACCCAAGGAAGTCACAGATGAAGAGGGGGGTACGAAAGAGTTGCAAGTTAATACATCACCTCCATCGCCCAGGTTTCGCGGCGGAAATGAAGAGCTTGTTTATCAGCGACAAGAGCGTTATGAAGAGCATGAGCGTATGCGGTTTCAGGCACAAGGTGTTATTCATACTCAAGATGGTCGAGAGATCAATTTCAATGTAGATTTAGGAATGAGTCGTGATTTTATACAGGCATCCAATCTTGAGCTTCATCGCGTTGAAAAAATTGATCCACTGGTAATTAATTTTGATGCGCTAGGCGTGCAACTCAGTCAAACAAAATTTGCTTTTGATCTGGACAACGATGGCACTGAAGAGCAACTCGCCAGTTTAAAAACTGGCAGTGGTTTTTTAGCATTAGATAGAAATGGCGACGGCAAAATTAATAACGGCAGCGAATTATTCGGCCCCACTAGCGGCAGCGGTTTTTCCGAAATCGCGCAATTCGATGAAGACGACAATCAATTTATCGACGAGGCCGACAGCATTTACCATCAACTGCGTATCTGGATGATAAATGAAGATGGCAGCACACAACTAATGGCATTAGGCGATAAAAATATAGGCGCAATTTTTCTTGGTCATGTCAGTTCTCCTTTTCAGTTAAAAGAAGAGAATAATAATTCACTTGGCGAAATTACGAATTCGGGGATTTATTTGAAAGAGACGGGTGGAGTAGGTGTGGTTCAGGAATTGAATTTGAGTGTTTAAACTAAGTAATACTTATTTTTATGAAGGTTAATTTTACTCTGATCCTAATTGCCCTTTGATTTTTTGTTAGTATGGTTCACTTTTAATCAACACTAATGGGGAATCTATTGTGAAACTGGCGCATATTTATTTGTTAGCACTACCTTTGAGTCTGGTTGCTTGTAATGCTTCTATGCCGCAGATTGCTGAAACCGGAGTGGCGATTGCTAATGCTTCGGGTTACAACAATCAGGCGCAAATGATTCGAGCGATTAAAGAAACGCTTGAGTTGGGGAGTGGCCGTGCGGCTTCAAGCCTTTCGGTTGCGGGTGGTTATGCTAAGAGTTCGCTTTATCGCATAGAGTTGCCCGCGAACTTGCAGCCAATTGCAAAAAATTTACGGCAGTTGGGTTTGGGGCCACAGTTGGATAAAGTGGAAGCTTTGATGAATCAAGGTGCAGAAAATGCAGCTGTTGAAGCAAAAACTGTATTTGTTGATGCTGTGCGTAAGATGAGTGTTATCGATGCGCTTGGGATTATTCGTGGCAATCAAACTGCTGCTACTGATTATTTTCGTGCTCAGAGTGAAGCCAGTCTGCGCCAGCGTTATCAACCCATCATTCAGAAAAATCTTGAACAAATCGGTTTCTATAATCAATACAAGCAATTAGTCACTGCGTACAATATGTTGCCATTGTCGAATAAACCCAGTTTGGATCTCGAACAACATGTTGTGAATATGGCACTTGATGGCCTGTTCAAACAAGTCGCTGTCGAGGAAAAATTAATTCGCAAAGATCCGGTTGGGCGTGGCAGTCAAATTATCGGATCGGTTTTTGCGCGTTAGTAATATTTCAAATGTGTGGCCTTGCCCCAGAACACGCGATAAGAAAACAGGGTGTAAATAATAATTGTGGGCAGAACTATAACAGCGCCGACCAGAATAAATTTAAGTGATTCAGGGGCGCTGGCGGCTTGCCAGATGGTGAGTTGATTGGGGACTACATAAGGAAAAAAGCTATAGGCCAATCCAATAAAGCTGAGTAAGAAAATGAAGCTGGCAGATGCGAAGGGAATCCAACTGCCTCGATCATTTTTATATGAGAAGCGTTTTAGATATTTATCTATGACGACAAATAATGCAACACTCAAGGCTGGAATTATCCATAAAAAAACTATGTTTGAACCAAACCATTTTTGAAAAATAGCATCACTAATTAGTGGGTTGACTATCGATACTGTAAGTAAGCCCAGTGCCATTAACCAAGCGCAACGGCGAGTCCACCAAACGGCACGCTGTTGTAATTCACCTTCGGCTTTCATAATTAACCAGGCGCCGCCAATAAAACTATAACCGGCTGTAACACAGATCGCACTGAGAGCAGCGAAGCAATAGGCGGCAATAGTTGTTTCAAATTCCATTACAAATAAGCCCAACATAAACCCTTGTGATAGTGTGGCGAGTAATGAGCCAATTTTGAACACTTTATCCCATACATTTTTATGATCGGGTAGTGCTTTAGCTCTGAAGTCGAAAGCGACCCCGCGTAAAATTAATCCTGCCAGCATTACGGTCACCGGCAAATACAAATGAAATAAAATTAAACTGTGTGCCGATGGAAATGCAATTAATAAAATGCCGATGCCAAGTACTAACCAGGTTTCGTTCGCATCCCAAAACGGACCGATGCTGGCGATCATAATATCGCGTTGGGCTTCTGAATCTTTTGGTAATAAAATTCCTACACCTAAATCATAGCCATCGAGTATTGCATAGACAAATAATGCCAGACCCATCAGTCCAATAAAAATAACAGGCAACCAAAATGCCTCACCGGTAAGTTGCGTAAATTCACTCATAATATTGAATCCTCTTTTTTACCAGATTGAACTAATTCTTCTTCCAGTGTGTTGAGTTCATTAACGTTATCCACCAAAACCGATTTGTTGGCCATAACGAACAGGGTTCGAATATATGCAAACAACAAAACAGCATAGAGCGATAAATAAATTGTTAGCGAGGTACCTACATTGGCAAGGGGAACTTTGGTAACGGCATCAACTGTTTTCAACACGCCTGTTACTAACCAGGGTTGGCGGCCGATTTCAGTTACGTACCAGCCTGCCAGTGTTGCGATCCAACCGGAAAAGGTCATACCGACGAAGACTTTTAACATCCAGACTGGCATTTCTGCTTTACGGCCTCTGGCGATTAAAAAGTATTGCCAGCACCCCAGCCATGAAACGAGGAGCATTAAACTGCCGACTCCCAACATAATACGGAAGCCAAAAAATACGGGTGTGACTGGCGGATGCGCATCGGGAAATTCGTTGAGACCTTTAATTTCTCCATCAAGACTGTGAGTGAGAATTAAGCTGGCTCCGTGAGGAACTTTAATGACGAAATGATTTTCCTGTGTTTTCTTATTTGGCAATGCGAACAATACCAAAGGAACATTTTTTTCTGTTTTCCATATGGCCTCGACAGCTGCAATTTTCGCAGGCTGATGATGCAACGAATTTAAACCATGCAAATCACCCAGAAAAATTTGTATAGGGATTAAAATAGCCGCTGCGATGACCGCGGTTTTAAGCGCAAGTCTCGGTGCTGGTTTTTGATCATTCTTTAAAATTCGATAGGCAGAAATTCCTGCGATTAAAAATGCAGAGGTTAAGCCGGATGCGACCAGCATATGCGCCAAGCGATAGGGCATAGAGGGATTAAAAATAATTTGCATCCAATCAACCGGAAATGCCTTTAATGTATCGCCGACTTGTCGCATTTCAAATCCTGTAGGTGTTTGCATCCAGGAATTGAGCGCGATAATCCAAAAAGCAGACACACTGGTACCAAAAGCCACCAAGAGAGTAGCGAGTGTGTGGATACGATTTGAGACACGATTCATGCCAAACAACATAATGCCTAAAAATGTCGCTTCAAGGAAAAAAGCAGTCAAAACTTCATAGCCCAATAATGGCCCTGCAATATTGCCGACTGTTTCCATATAACCCGGCCAGTTAGTACCGAATTGAAAGCTCATGGTGATGCCGCTAACAACCCCCAATGCAAAAGTCAGCGCAAATACTTTTACCCAAAAACGATAAGCGCGCATCCAGACATCATCGCCTTCACCTTTATAACGAATTTTGAAATACACCAAAAACCAACAAAGTGCGATTGAGATGGAAGGAAATAAAATATGGAATGAAATATTCGCAGCGAATTGTATGCGTGAAAGGAGAAGTGTATCTAAAAGTGGTTCGTGCATAAATTTTTCCTCTGGGTGAATTAATTCTTCTTCCCTAAACTAAAAATTTTATCTTTCATATCTAAAACTTTACCAATATTACTACCTAATTTGAGCATGGAGCTCAGATGGCTTTTATCCAGTCGCTGTACTTCATCTGTCCAGACGGTCAGCATTTCCATCAATTCATACATATCTTTCATGCGATCCTGTGCGTATTTTTCTTCGCTGTTGGCCGGCTTTTCAAGAAGAAAGTTGCGCAGTGCTGACATGGTAGGGTCCATTTCACGTTTGCGTCTTTGTTGAATCAAAATTTTGGCAATGTCCCAAGCATCACCTGGTGCTGAATAAAATTCACGTCTGTCACCCGGAAAATGCTGGAGTTTAATCAGTTCCCACGACATTAACTCCTTGAGTCCCATACTGACGTTTGATCGAGAGCAACTGAGCGCTTCGCTGATATCATCTGCACAAAGAGGTTTTTCACTAAATACCAGCAAAGCATGAATTTGTGCAACAGTACGGTTAATCCCCCAGCGGCTGCCCATTTCACCAAAGTGGAGGATACAGGACTGGATCATCGGAGTAATTTCTATCGGCATATTGGATTTCCTGAGTTTTCAGTATATTCTGAAATTACAGAAACTATTGATCTGTGTCAATGGGGCAGATAGACAAATATGTATGGGGGCGATATGCAGGTATCAAGATTGTGGAGAGCTTTATCCATTCGCTGGTTGTATTTGGTAACGATTGGCCATTTTGTCGTAGGTTTTTTGATGAGCTGGTTCGGTGATTCGATTTTATTTGGCAGCTATAACCAAATAGCTATAGAAAATTTTTTGCTGGCTGACAGTCAATCAGTTTACGAGTTGCAGGTTTGGTGGCTCGCTATTTTCGGTGCAACGCTGCAAGCATTTTCCATTTTGTTGGCTGCACTGATTTATCTTGGTGATCAACATAAAAACCATCGCGTCTGGTTATTGATCATAATCTCCTTGGTTATTTGGGGTCCGCAGGATATTTATTTTTCTGCGATTAAACATATTTGGATAAATGTTTGGGTAGATGTGGCTGCATTAGCGTGTTTGTTGCCAGTTTTGGTGTTTTTAATTGTATGTGATCGTGCAAAAAACTAATTCATGAGAAATTGTGGCCAGCTCCGATGATACGGTTAGAAATTATGCTTAATCTAAATCGTCAGTCCAAGTTTGAGTTGGGTTCTATGACGAAGACGTGTGCCATTGTTGATGCCAAAATTCCAATAGATAGGATAAATAAAATAAATCATATAAACTATTGACGGATGTGAGTGATGCTGGATACTATTGCACTGCAAGTCTAGTCGAAAATAATAATACGGAAATTTGATTGTCCTTTCTTATATAAATCATTTCGTTGTTATTGTTGTATTTTCAGTTTATTAATAATCTAATTTGCAATTTTTTATTGCAATAAACGGATTTTTGCTGCCTATTTTTTGGAGTTCATCTAATGAAAAAATTAATATTTTGTTTCGTGGGATTTATAAGTCTTTTTATATTAAGTACGCAAGCAGTTGAAGAAATAATAATAACCGGTGATCCCTATCAGTATACAGCCCCTGTGTTCTCAACCACATACTCAAATGATAGCGCTAGTAGTCAGTATAGAGGACCTGCTAGTGGTGGTGGTTATAAAGATGCAGCTATAGCTCAGGCTAAAAAAATATGTGTAACTGAATTCGCCGCTAGACAAAAGGCAGTTTGCAATGATAGGGCGACTGCAATTTATAATACATCTATAACTTACTGCGATAACTTGGGCATGGGTGGTACCATTGGTGCGGCCGCTGGCGGATTAAGTGTTGCTGGAGCAGGTGCAGTTGCTTTTGTGGGAGGGCCTGTTGGTTGGGTTGTGGGGTTAGCTGTGGGTGGTAGCGCCGTTGGAGGGGGAGGGCTTATTGTACAACAATATGGTAATTACAGTTGCCGAGATCAGGCCAATCGAGATTTTCAATACAATACGCAGGCTTGCATTAATTATGGAAACAAATTAATAAGCGATTTTTGCTCGAAAATTCAATAAAGTTTTGTATTTTCCCTCCCTCACTTTGTAGAGGGGGGGGCTAATAATGGGCTACGATATGAAAAAAAATAAAATTGCTGCACTGCTTATAATATTTAGCTGTCTGTTTATGGGTTATGGCTCAATTGTTTTTAATCGTGGACATAATTTGGGAGGAAATACAAGTTTTGTTGAGTCACGTGAAAATAATGCAATCTCTGTGGTGAACCCTCAGTCTAGCTCCTCTTCGGTTCAAGCTGTGGAGCAAAAAGGGAGAAAACTTACTGCTACTGAAATGGCGGTTAAGAGTGATTGGCTGAGGCGTACAGGCCGAGCACCTGACGACTTGGAAGCTTATGAACACTATACTGATGAGCAGTTGATGGAACTGGTTAATCAAGGTGATGTTAATGCTATGCATGTTATTGGAATAAGAAAACTAATAACAGACGGCATCGAGGTAGCTATGCCTTTTGCACAAAAAGAAATAGTTTATGGTAGTTTGAGAGGGATAAGCACTGCGGCAAATTATCTAGAGCCTAGTATGTCTAGTAATTTACCGATTGAAGAACTTAAAAAACAGTTAATGGAGTCGACTGCTTATTATAGATTATATGCAATGCGCGGCGACAAATATAGTTCCAGATTATTTGAAGAAACTCAGGTTAAAATGTTTCAAAAATATTACAAGATTGAAAAGGTATTTAACGCAGAGGATGAGGCTTGGTTGAATAGCCGTGCTAGAGAACTCTATGATTTTTATCAATCCGAACGGAATAAGTTAGGCTTGGGGGATTTTGATAATGAAGTTCCAAAAGAAGTAAAAGATTTTTTTGGTGAGTAGTGCGGTTGTTATTTTTTTATTTAAGGTAACTAATATGACAAAAAATGAAATAACTAACGAAAAAACCAGGTTATTGAAGAGATACTATTCTTATAATAGTACTCTATCGCGTCTTGCTTTTGTGCTGTTGGCGATGTTGCCATTCTTTTACGTGATCTATGAACCACTGCCCCGAGGATCTTTACATCTCGTGTTTTTTGCGCAGGTGATTGTTGTACTGTTGGTAATTGTTGCTTCTCAAATAAACTGGAAGTTAGATTTAATTCTAAAAATTTACAATTTGGATAAACAGGGAGATAACGAATATGTAGAATATGAGCCAAAGAAGCAGCTTTGGGTAGTGGTTTTAGGTGTGTTGATCGTGGTCATAGTAGGGATTGTTGGTTATGAAAACCAAAAGGTAAGGCTCAAAGAGATGCAGAACGAATTTGATAGTGCTTATAAGACTAATCATCAGCAAATAAAAGAATCTCCGACAGAAGCAAAGATTTATTCTGGCGAATGATTTATTGTGGTACGTGTCGAAGATCACATTATTCTCTTCGACGGCGTATGCAAGCTATGCAACGGTTGGGCGCGATGGTTGGTGAAAGTCGATAAAAAGTATTACTTTAAACTCTGTTCTGTTCAATCTGAGAAGGGGCAAGAATTACTGGAGTACTATGGTTATCCGACGGATCATTTTGATACCATGTTAGTGCTGTCGAACAACAGGATTTATGAAAAAAGCGATGCGTTTTTTGCGATAGTTAAAGAACTGGGATGGTATCGACTTTTGCTAATCGGGAAAATAATTCCTTTATCTGTAAGAAATTGGTGTTATGACCGTATTGCAAAAAATCGATATCGTTGGTTTGGAAAATATAAGTCTTGTCCCATTGATTTTTCGGTAGACAAGAAACGGTTTTTGTAAATTAATTTGCATAGGGGTCGAACCATAGACTTTTATCATCTATAGGTGTCAGTTTTGGTAGCGTTGGATTTTGTAAGTGAATAATAGTCCGCTGTTTCAAGTTCGCTTTTTCGAGCGCAGATTTTAATATAGGATCATTAAAAACATACTTATCAAAACTTCCATCTTCAATTGCTATTCGCAATCCTTTCTCTACATTTCTAGCGAGTTCCGCATTGTTTTTGTTTACAAAGAAATAAAAAGGATTGGGATAAACCAGCAAAAGGTTTTCTTCAACATCAAGCTGTAATGCGGGGTAGTTAGCAATTTCATTCCAGGGTTCATGGACTCCTCTTGGAAAGGCATCAAATCTATCACCGTCCAGCATGTAAAAAAGCCCCTCATATTTCATCACTTTGACAACATTTAAGTGGTTGGCGACAAGCACATCGGTATCTGCCCACATACGACCTTGTCCGAGGCTGATTTTGCGCAAATCTTCGATGGTTTTTATTCCGTTAAATTTTTGTTGAGTCCCTTTTTTAATCATTAAAACCCGATACCCCAAGAGACCCTTAAATATGCAAATACGAATAGGGCGCATGCGTTCTTCAAAATCATTGGTAGTTGCATACCAGACTATATCCAATTGATTATCTTCAAGCATTTGAATAACGCGGTTTTCAGTGGTATTGGCTGTGCTTTCATCCCACTCATATTTTTCCGGTATTTTACTCAGAGCTAACTTTAATAGGCCTTTTGCATATTGGGGTATGCCATCACTGGAATCTACCATGCGTAAAGGCTTTGCTTGAATGACAGAGGAGCAAAATAATAGGCAGCCAATCAAACTTGCTAAGACGGATTTGCTTGGCTTAAAAGGAAATGGTGTGAACATTATTGAACCCTTATTACTATTTACCCTGTAACTTTAGTTCAAACTTCTAAATATGTATGAAATTTTTGCCAAAAATGGAAAAAACCACCACACCCGTTGAGGTTCCGTAAGGAAAGGTGTGATGGTGAAAATGACTCATTGAGGGATTTGTGGTGTGGCTGACAGAACAAATTTCAATGAGCTTAAGGAAGCGGGTGTGCAAGCACACCCAAACACGCGTACAAACCACTGAGTGGTGTTCAGTGATATGTGTGGGCGTTAGTGGTTTTGGCCACTAACTACAGCGCAACTTCTGCCTTAGTCCTTATCCTTGGCGGTAGTTACATTGTTCAGGGTTGCAGGCTTTTCATAGGTGAAAGGCTGCAGTAGTTCATCGGGTTTGCCTTTGCAGGCCTTAGCCAGTAGTTCTCGACGTTGAGCCAACAAGAGACCAATCGCTTCACTATGCTTATCATCTATTTCAGGAATATTATCCTCAATCAATTGAGTGATATTTGCTGCGAGTTCTAAATATTTATCGTGTTCTTCTGCGATTTTTTTATCTTCAAACATGCTGCCATCCCGATCACATAGCCATACAGCGACAATTGCCATAACATTTAACCCTTATCTAATTACTGTTTTTATATACAGTATTGTTTGCGGATGGGAAAGTCAAGAAGGTTTTTTATAGGTTTGGAATTGCTCTTGCTAAAGGTGATAATGCCGACACTTTTTTATCAATAGGATTTTCTGTGTCTAACACTGAATTGCCATCAGGAAAAACGGTTAAGCCAAAAGGGTTGCTGCGCTCCAGCTTACTAACAGGCTCAATGACTATGTCGTCGCGAGTGCTGGGGTTGATACGCGATATAGTTCTGGCGAATGTGTTAGGTGCGGGTGGTGCTATGGATGCATTCGCAATTGCGCAAAGAATCCCGAATTTTTTCAGGCGACTATTTGCTGAAGGGGCATTTTCCCAAGCCTTTATCCCGGTGTTGGCGGATTACCGCGAGAAAGGTGCAAATGCTGCGGTGAAGGATTTGGTGGATCGGGTTGCGGGTAGCCTGGGTTCCATTTTGCTCATTTTTACGTCGATGGGTGTTGCGGGTGCATATGTTGTTGCGATGATTTTTGCTCCCGGTTATTACGATAATCCTGAAAAATTTTCGTTGTTAACCGATCTAATCAGAATAACCTTTCCCTATTTAATGTTGATATCCCTAACCGGATTTGCGGGCGCCATCCTTAATAGCTATGACCGTTTTGCGATACCTGCTGTAACGCCGATTTTTTTGAATTTATTTATGATTGCCGCGGCGTTGTTTTTTGCTGATAGTTTTTCAAGTCCTGCTTATGCGTTGGCTTGGAGTATTGTTGCTGCCGGATTATTTTCGTTGTTATTTCAACTGCCTTTTTTGCATCAGATTCAGATGTTGCCATCTCCAAAATGGGATTGGTCACATCCTGGAGTCAAGCGCATTATGGTGTTGATGGCGCCCGCGCTTTTTGGGGTTTCCGTTAGTCAATTAAATTTACTGATTGATAGTATTATCGCGACAAAACTAGTCGATGGCAGCGTGAGTTGGTTGTTTTATTCTGACCGTTTGGTGGAATTGCCCTTGGGTGTTTTTGGTGTGGCAATTGCAACGGTGATAATGCCGAATTTATCGCGACAAAATGCAGCTCAGTCAGCAGAAAAATTTAGTCAAACATTGGATTGGGCTTTACGTTTTGTGGTGTTAATCGCATTGCCAGCTACTTTGGCATTGGTGATTTTGTCCGAACCCATTTTATTTACGCTTTTTTATCATGGAGACAAAATGCAGGTGTCGGATATTTTAATGTCCACCTATAGTCTGCGTGCATATGCTTTAGGTTTGTTTGCTTTTATGTTGATCAAGGTATTGGTGCCGGGATATTTCGCGCGACAGGATATGAAATCGCCAGTGCGTATTGGCATTGTCGCCATGATAGCCAATATCGTGATGAAGCCTTTAGTCGTTATTCCGTTGGTGATCTATTGGGGGATCGGGCATGTGGGCTTGGCCTTAACTACAGCGCTCGCAGCTTATGTGAATGCTTATCTGCTTTATCGTGGTTTACGTCGATTAAATGTTTATCAGCCTGCAAGTCATTGGCCCAAACTCTGGTTGAAGTATGGTTTTGCTAACTTGGCCATGGTGTTGGTTTTGTTGGCAGGTTTGGCTTTTTGGGATCAGTGGGCAAATTGGAGCAGTATCGTCCGTATCCTGCATTTATGTGTTATCTGTATGCTGGGATTAGGGGTTTATCTGGTTTGCTTACGAATTGCGGGGATTCGCGTGAAGGATTTCAAGCATCATTAACAGGTGAGCTCGAGGCTTGGCTCCTATATACTGGCCGGCCTTATTAGTTTGTGCGGAGTTAGGTTCAGCGTGAATTCCACCCTTCGGTCGTTTATTCGTGGCGCACACAATTTGCGACCATGCCATCGGGGCTGTGTGGCAACTTTGGGTTCATTTGACGGCGTTCATTTAGGGCATCAGGCGATACTGCAACAATTGGTGAGTTTGGCTCTGCAAACACATCTGCCATCAGTGGTGATAATTTTTGAACCTCAGCCGCAAGAATTTTTTCTGGGTGACAAAGCACCCGCTCGACTTATGCGCTTACGTGAAAAAATTCAGGCATTGTTAGCGGCAGGCGTTGATCGTGTTTTGTGTTTGTCATTTAATCAACACCTGCGTAGCTTGTCTGCGAATGATTTTGTTGAACAGATATTGATTCAAGGCATTGATGTTAAACATTTAGTCATAGGCGATGATTTTCGCTTTGGTTGTGATCGACGCGGTGATTTTACATTGCTCAAGACTTTGGGCGATAAAAAAGGATTTTCTGTTACAGATACTGTGACACTTGAGATAGACGGCGAGCGAGTGAGTAGCACTCGCGTTCGTCAATATCTTGAACAGGGTGATTTTGCGGCAGCAGAAAAATTATTAGGTAAGGCCTATAGCATTAGTGGTCGAGTTGCCTACGGGCAGCAGCTCGGTCGCCAGTTGGGAGTGCCAACGGCTAATGTGCATTTGCGTCGTTATCGTTCCCCTTTGCAGGGTGTTTTCGCGGTAACGGCAAAATTACCGAATCAGACATTAGTGCGAGGTGTCGCTAATATCGGCGTGAGGCCAACAGTGAATGGTGATAAAAAACTTTTGCTGGAGGTGCATTTGTTTGATTTTTCGCAAAAAATTTATGGGCAAATGATGGATGTAGTTTTCCACAAAAAATTGCGAAATGAAAAAAAGTTTTCATCTCTAGATGAGTTGCAGGCGCAATTGAAAATGGATATTCATGAGGCGAAAGATTTTTTTAATTTATACCCCTCTCCCTAACCCTCTCCCACAAGGGGCGAGGGGACAGAAAGTGTCAAAGATAGAGTAAATGGCACAATCAGCTCCCTCTCCCTTGATGGGAGAGGGTTGGGGAGAGGGTGAACAGTACAAATCTATTTTTAATTGTTGATAAAACTATGACTGACTACAAAGCCACACTGAATTTACCTAGCACTCAATTTGCGATGAAAGCGAATCTGGCTCAACGTGAACCGGAAATGCTGAAAGCTTGGCAGGCTAATAAAGTTTATGAGCAAATTCGTCAAGCGCGTGCTGGCCGCGAACAATTTATTCTGCATGACGGCCCACCTTATGCGAACGGCGATATTCATATTGGTCACGCAGTAAATAAAATTTTGAAAGATATCATTGTTAAAAGTAAAACCTTGAGTGGCTTTGACTCGCCCTATGTTCCGGGTTGGGATTGTCACGGCTTGCCGATCGAACACAATGTCGAGAAAAAAATTGGTAAAGCAGGTGACAAAGTTGATGTCAAAACTTTCCGTCAAAAATGTCGCGAATATGCAGCCAAACAAGTTGAAGGACAAAAGGCTGATTTTGTTCGTTTGGGCGTTTTGGGTGATTGGGATAAACCTTATCTCACTATGGATTACAAATTCGAAGCCGACATTATTCGTGCGCTCGGAAAAATCACCGAAAACGGACATTTGCATCGCGGTTTTAAACCAGTCTATTGGAGTGTGGTAGGTGGCTCCGCGTTGGCGGAAGCTGAAGTCGAGTATCAAGACAAAACTTCATTTTCGATTGATGTGAAATTCGCATTTGTTGACCAAGCCGCAATTGAAAAAAGAATTTCAGATTTGTCAGGCACGGGAAAAATTTCTCTGGTGATTTGGACAACAACACCTTGGACGCTTCCTGCAAACCAAGCTGTGTCTGCCAATGCAGATGTGGATTATGTGTTGGTGCAAGCTGGTGCGGAACGCTTATTAGTTGCTGAAACTTTAGCTGCGTCTGTTTTTACTCGTGCGAAAATTGAAATTTTCGAATTCTCCGAAGAAAAAATCGTGGGCCGTGTAAAAGGCAGTGACTTGGAAAATTTCAAATTACAGCATCCGTTTTATGCGCGCCAAGTGCCTGTGTTATTGGGTGATCATGTAACGACTGATGCGGGTACAGGTTTTGTACATACTGCGCCTGATCATGGCGCTGACGACTTTAATGTCGGTGTGAAATATGGAATCGGTACACTCAATTACATTGATGACACCGGCTATTACAGATCTAACGTAGAAATCTTTGCGGGCGATCATGTTTATAAAGTCGATGAAAAAGTAATAGCTTTATTAATCGACAAAAATGCATTACTTGCTCAAGCTAAAATCACTCACAGTTTTCCACACTGTTGGCGAACCAAAACGCCGTTAATTTTCCGTGCGACGCCACAATGGTTTGTCAGCATGAGCAAAAATAATTTACGCGATCAAGTTGCCAAAGCAGTTGAAAGTGTTGAGTGGGTTCCCGATTGGGGGAAGGCGCGTATCGATGCCATGTTGGCCAGTTCACCTGATTGGTGTATTTCACGTCAGCGTACTTGGGGTGTGCCGATTGCATTGTTTGTGCATAAACAAACACAGGAATTACATCCAGAAACGCCTCGTTTAATTGAAGCTGTTGCCAAAAAAGTTGAAGCAAGCGGGATGGATGCCTGGTTTGAATTGGATGCAAAAGAATTGCTGGGTGCCGATACAGAAACCTATCAAAAAGTGACTGATACTTTGGATGTGTGGTTTGATTCCGGTGTTACGCATTATGCGGTTCTTGCGCAGCGTGCGGGTCTGCGTTTCCCGGCAGATTTATATTTGGAAGGCTCGGATCAACATCGCGGCTGGTTTCAATCTTCATTAAAAACCTCAATGGCAATGCACGGTGTTCCACCATATAAGACAGTACTTACACACGGATTTGTTGTGGATGGAAAAGGCATGAAAATGTCCAAATCCATAGGCAATGTTATTCCTCCACAAAAAGTAATGAATGATTTAGGCGCGGATGTTTTGCGTCTTTGGGTGGCGGCAACGGATTTCAGTACTGAGATGAGTGTGTCCGATGAAATTCTAAAACGTACTGCTGATTCTTATCGCCGTATTCGTAATACTGCACGATTTATGTTATCGAATTTAGTCGGCTTTAATCCTGAAACCGATTTAGTGTCTATGGAAGATATGGTGCAACTCGATCGCTGGATCGTTGGTCAAGCCGCTAAATTGCAGCAAGAAATTATTGAAGCCTACGATAGCTATCATCTGCATTTGATTTATCAAAAACTGCACAACTTTTGCGTTGTTGAGTTGGGTGGTTTTTATTTGGATATTATTAAAGATCGTCAATACACAGTAAAAGCCGATGCTGTCGCTCGTCGCTCAGCGCAAACGGCTTTGTACTATGTGATTGAAGCAATGACCCGTTGGATTGCACCTATTTTAAGTTTTACTGCCGATGAAATCTGGAAAGAAATTCCAGGTAAGCGAGAATCAAATGTTTTTGTTGTCGAATGGTTTGCACTTCCGGCGATGCCTGCGAATTCTTTATCTGATGGCTATTGGGATTTGATCGCTTCAGTGAAAGAAAGTGTTAACAAAGTTATCGAAGCCAAGCGTGGTGCCGGTGAAATTGGCGGTGCTTTGGGTGCAGAAGTTATTCTTTATTGTGATGAAAAATTGCGGTCAGAATTACAAAAGCTGGGAGATGAATTGCGTTTTGTACTGATTACATCAGCAGTTACATTGCAACCGTTAAGTGCTGCGCAAAATGCCGAAGCAACAGAAATAAAAGGTTTGCAAGTGACAGTGAAAAAATCAGAGCATGTTAAATGTGAGCGCTGCTGGCATCATAGAGCGGATGTTGGTGCTAATGCATTGCACCCCACTATTTGTTTGCGTTGCGTGGTGAATGTGGATGGTGTGGGTGAGGTGAGGGAGTTTGCGTAAAAGCTAAAAAACAAACCCCACCCTAACCCTCCCCTTCGTAAGGGGAGGGAACAGATTTCACTCTGTGTTAAGAAGGGAGTAAGGTTCCTCCCCCTTGCGAAGGGGGAGGTTAGGAGGGGGTGAAAACTTCAAATTTTCCAAAAAAAGTAAAAAATATATGAACGAAAAATTTTATCAAAAGCCTTGGTTCTGGTATGTGACCTCGATCGTTGTGGTTCTTCTCGATCAAGTCAGTAAGCACGCAATTCTCGCCTCTTATAACGAAGGTGAAGTGTTGCAGCTAACTTCTTTTTTTGATTTTACCTTGCGCTATAATTCCGGCGCCGCATTTAGCTTTTTGGCAGACGCCGGCGGCTGGCAAAAATGGTTTTTTGGTGGCATAGCATTTGTTGCCAGCGTTTTGTTATCTATGTGGATATATCGTTCAGCCTTTAAAAAACCACTTGAAGCTTTTGCTTTGTCTTTTATTTTAGGTGGTGCGCTGGGTAATCTTTATGATCGAATTGTACTTGGTCATGTGGTCGATTTTATTCAGGTGCATTATCAAAACTCTTATTATTTTCCTGCATTTAATTTAGCTGATTCGGCGATTACACTGGGTGCTGCTATCATTATTTTTGATATGTTGTTTAGTAAAGAGAAAAAATCCAATGCGTGACTTGGCTGTCGGTCCCGGGACCAAAGTGACTTTGCATTTTGCATTGCGTTTGCAAGATGGTGAGGTGATAGATTCTAATTTTGAGCGCGATCCTGCAATCTTTGTGGTAGGTGATGGAAATTTATTGCCGGGATTTGAGAAGGCGATGTTTGGTTTAACGGAAGGTGATAAGAAAACCTTCACTATTCCTCCTGAGCAAGGTTTCGGTCAGCATAATCCCACTAATTTGCAGGAGTTCTCGCGCAGTGAATTCTCTGCCGAAATTGAATTGAAAAAGGGACTTGTATTGTCGTTTTCAGATGTACAAAAAACAGAATTGCCAGGCGTAGTCAGCGAGTTTGATGAAAAAGTGGTGGTGGTTGATTTTAATCATCCCTTGGCGGGGCGTAATATCTTATTTGATGTGGCTATTTTAAAAATTGAACCTGTGCAGGTGCATTAATTATGACGCAAATTAAATTGGCTAATCCTCGCGGCTTTTGTGCCGGAGTCGATCGCGCAATTGATATAGTTAATCGCGCTTTGGATGTTTTTGGTGCGCCAATTTATGTTCGTCATGAAGTTGTCCATAACAAATTTGTTGTCGAATCTTTGCGTGAGCGAGGTGCTATTTTTGTTGATGAAGTTAATCAAGTCCCCGATGATGTAATCCTTATTTTTAGTGCGCATGGTGTATCGCAAGCAGTAAGGCAGGAAGCAGAGGTGCGTGGGCTGCAAATTTTCGATGCAACTTGCCCTTTAGTGACAAAAGTTCATATAGAAGTGACTCGCTACAGCCGTGAAGGTCGTGAATGTATTTTAATTGGGCACCAAGGGCACCCCGAAGTAGAAGGAACTATGGGGCAGTATTCAACGGCCAACGGTGGAATAATTTATTTGGTAGAAGACGAAGAAGATGTTGCGGCATTAATTGTTAATGACCCTGAAAATCTTGCCTACGTGACACAAACCACTTTATCTATGGATGACACAGCAAAAGTAATTGAAGCTTTACGCAATAAATTCCCGAAGATTCAAGGACCGCGCCGCGATGATATCTGTTACGCGACAACTAATCGTCAAGATGCGGTAAGAACACTGGCACTTGAGTGTGATTTGGTTTTAGTTGTTGGCTCGCCTAATTCTTCAAATTCGAACCGTTTGCGGGAATTAGCAGAGCGTTGTGGGACTGAGGCTTATCTGATTGATGGGCCGGAAGATATCAATCCAGATTGGATTACTAATAAACAATCCATTGGCATTACAGCAGGTGCTTCCGCACCTGAAGTCTTGGTTAAACAAGTGATCCAACGATTGCAGGATTTAGGCGCGACTGCCCCGCAAGAAATGCAGGGCACACCTGAAAATATCAGTTTTTCCTTGCCCAAGGCGCTGAGAGTCTAAGGGCAGCTGATCTTACTTATTCGGGTTCTGCCACCTCGAGCTAAAATTAATTTGTAGCCAGAGTGTCCAGATTTGTCACAAATGCTAATACTCCCCGCTAAAAATGAACCTCCGGCACTACCTTTGGCTTGACGACTTTCACCGGTATTAATAAACGAAATAGTTTTCATGCTGTTGGTGTTAGCTAACATACTTAAAGGAATCCCAGGTTGAGAGAATAATAGTTGTTCGTCCGTTTCGCGTTTACCATTGTCATTAGTGTCTACAAATAATTCCCAGCCGTCGTGCCATTGATTGTTGGCCCGCAGTACTGCACGCATTTGTCGGGTCACTGCTAGTTGACGTGTCGTTTGAATTGCGGTTAAAAGATCATAAGTTGCACTTTGGATGCGATTCTTGTCGATCGATTTTGTGAAAGATGGCAAGCCAACGCACAATAGAATGGAAATAATCGACAAGGTTACTAAAAGTTCTATTAAACTCAAACCTTGTGACGCCTTTAAATTGCGGGTTGTTAAATCTGAAGTAAGCTTGTAGTTCATGACTATCCCTCCGTGGATAAGTTGATAATAATGTCGGCCTTGCCGCTCAGTCGTCCATGTTTGCCAGTCGTCGGCGCCACTTAGCAACCTCGACACTCACATGTTAACTTTAGATAACGGGAAAACTCAAGTATTAACGGGTCTTCTAGAAGAGAGTTATTTATGTCATCACGAATTAAGAAAACAGCAGGCTTTACGGTTATCGAACTGATGATTGTATTGGTGGTATTAGGCATTTTGGCCGGCTTGGCGGCTCCGGCATTTCAGTCAATGCTGCAAAACAACAAATCAGCTGCATTGAGTGAAGATTTTGTTTCAGCTGTTAATTTTGCAAGAGTAGAGGCTGTTAAGCGAGCCTCCTCTGTCTCTCTGTGTAGGACAACTGACGGGGGCACTTGTGCAGTGGCTGGTGATTGGGCTACGGGATTTTTGATTTATGTCGAAGGTTCAGCCGAAACCTCTACTTCTACAACTATTGCGACTGATGGGCTTCTTAAAGTTTATCCGGCTGTAGATATTAAAGGCGGCAAAATTGCTGTGACTCGAAGTGGCAATCCCGTTTCCTTTATCCGTTTTACTGGATTGGGTGGTTTGGCAAGGGATATAAATGCTGATGCAATCATCACAACTCAATTCAATAAATGCAAAGGGCTTTATAAAAGAGTTTCAACGGTGAAATTGTCTGGCTCTGTAACGACTGTTCGTCAGGCTTGCAGTTGAGTGGAGAAAATATGAAGAATTACAAAATGAAAAAACAGCAGGGCGTTGGATTAATAGAAGTACTTGTCGCTGTACTTATTTTAGGGACGGCATTACTCACTTTAACCAGTTTGCAAACACGATCATTGCAATTTAATCAAAGCGCATATTTGCGATCACAAGCGAATATTTTGGCTTACGATATTTTAGACAGAATCAGAATTAACCGTGATCAAGCTGATTCTTATGACTTTGCACTTACAGATACTGCGCCTACAGGAACCAGTCTTCGTGATAAAGATCTGGCTCAATGGCTTGGTATTGTCAGCAAAATTCTTCCAAGTGGTGTTGGTACGGTAGATTGTGATTCAGCAAAATTATGCAAAGTTGAGGTTCAATGGGTGGAGCAAGCCGCTACTTTAACCTCGGATAACCAAACCATGGTTTTTTCTTACACATCACAAATTTAGGGTCTGTTTATGCGTAAGCAATATGGTCTTTCATTGGTAGAGTTGTTGATCTCAATTACATTGGGGCTCATCTTGATTGCAGGTGTAACTCAAATGCTACTGGGTACAAAACTCACTTTTAACTCGCAAAAGGCTTTGTCCCGGGTTCAAGAGAATGGTCGATTGGCAATAGAGTTTATGTCGAAAGATATACGTATGGCGGGATACATCGGATGTACCAGCCGTACAGGATTGATTGGGGCAGTGTTGGATTCAACGTTGAATAACTCATCCAACTTCGAAAATGATTTTTTAACGGGAGTACAGGGTTACACCATAAGTAGTATCACAGATCCAGACTACACAATGCTAAGTGCAGCGGGTATTGGTATCGCACCCAAAGTGGGTACAGATGTTATTGCGTTATCAGGAGCTGTTGGTACGGGGTCTGTAGTTGAAACAAACAATGACGCCGACAATGTGTTTGCGGATTTTGCGAATACCGTTACAGATGGTTGTGGTGCAGGTAAAGACAGTTATGACGGTATGTGTGGTGGTGACGTATTGGCTGTGACAAATTGTGTACAAGGTAGAATTTTTCAAGCCACTGATATTAATAACCCTTCTGGAGTAATTCTTCACGCGGGCAGTGGTACCCCCGGGAATGCTATTGCGTCTTGGGCAGCTACAGATCCAGTTTTCGGCCCAGGTTCGGAAATAACTCGAATGGAGAAAAAAGTGTACTACGTAAAGGATAACGGGGCAGGTGAACCTGGCTTGTGGTTATGGGTAAATGGAGTGAGCTCAGAATTGATTGAAGGTGTTGAAAATATAGCAATTACCTATGGTCGTGATACTACAGCACCGAAGGATGATGTACCTGATGTATATGAAGATGCCAGTACTATAGATGCCGCCAATGCTTGGGATAGAGTATTAAGTGTCAGGGTAGAGTTGTTAGTGAGAACACCTGAGGCCACGCTAAATGAAGATCAATCCATTAGTTTTCCGATGGGATCAACAGTAACAAAATATACCGATCGCCGATTACGTCAGGTATTTACCTCAACTGTTGGTGTCCGCAGTAGGTTGCAATAGGAGTCATTATGAAAATATTGTTGAATTCAAAAAGAATTTTTGCCGACAAGGGAATGGTGCTGTTGGTTTCACTGGTAATGGTGGCGCTTATGAGCTTGATTGCAGTTGCAGCTATTCGAGGCAGTAACTTGCAAGAGGTTATGGCTGGCAATCTTCGAGATAGAAACGTTGCATTCCAGTCAGGAGAAACCGCGCTGCGAATGATGGAAGCAAAAGTTGCTGATCCTTTAACTGCAATTGGAGCTGCTGTTGCAAAAAACGAGAATGGCTATTTTATCGATTTGAATCAAAGCACAACAATCACTCGGCCTGTTAGGTGGGAATTAGACGATTGGAAAACTAACGGGGTGCAGTTATCTGGCGTTACTGGTGTCAGTGTTCAACCTTTTGCTGTGGTTGAGCAGTTAAGTTATTCAGGTACTGCCTTGAGTTCTGGTGGTGGAGTGGATTTTATTAGTCAAGAGCATCAGTCGGAATATCAATTTTATCGAGTGACTACTCGCTCAGTTGGTTTAACAGAAAATTCTGAAGTAATTTTGCAATCAACCTATATTCGTTAGTTAATGAGGTGCAACATGAATACTATGAAAAAAATGAAATCTTATTTTAAGTTTTTCATTGCTGTCGGTTTCTTTTGTGGGGGCGCGTATGCTACCCCATCACAGGAGCCGTTATTTTTAGTTGCACCTGTTAAACCGATAATGATGTTTAATATGTCAAAAGATCATCAACTTTTTTTCAAGTTATATGATGATTATTCTGATATCGATGAAGATGGAGTTATAGACACTACCTACAATAATAACTTTGATTATTATGGTTACTTTGACAGTACAAAATGTTACGTCTATGACACAACTGACAGCAGATTTAAAGCCAACATTACATTGGCGACCAATCACTATTGTCAGCTTACTACCGATACAACCAACTATTGGAGTGGTAATTTTTTGAACTGGGCTAGTATGACCAGAATTGATGCAATTCGTAAAATTTTATATGGTGGAACTCGATCAACTGACACGGCAGCGCTGACAGTGTTGGAAAGAGCATTTTTACCTAATGATGCCCATTCATTTGCCAAATGGTATGGCGGCAGCGATCTTCGTCGTCTGACCCCTTTCGATGGAAGTGCTACCAATGTAGAAGATAGAGGTCTCACTCTTTGTAATACCTCAGAGCCAACATCGCGTAATTCGTATTCACAAAATGCAACAGATGCATTACCTCTTATTCGTCTCGCAAAAGGTAATTATTCTCTTTGGGCAAGTAATGAACGTTGGCAGTGTCGCTGGAACACAGGCACCAATGCCAACAATTCAGGTTTATCAAAAATTTATGCATATTCCAGTGCCCCAGCAAATGACACCCTCAACATAACTACTACTGCCTCCATAGTTACCGACAAATCCGGAAAGGTCACAACTAATGGTAAAAACGTTACCTTCGAATCAGGGGATGGTTTTAATGGAATGCTTAAGAATAAGACAATCAAAATTGGAACCAAGAACTACACCATCGCCAGTGTGACTAATGATGGTGCGTTATTGTTGACCTCCAAGGCTTCCAATAGCAAAGTTACCAATTTAGATTATAGTTATAGTGATACTCAAACTGTTACAACAGTGACCGCCACCAACACAGAAATGGTTGCGAGAGTGGAAGTCTGTAAATCTACCTCCCTTTCTGTAAATGAACAGTGTAAACCCTATCAGCCGACAACCGGCTCGTCCGCAGGTCTAACCATCCATAAGCCTACTGGGCTTCTACAAGAATACAACAATCGTGTCAATTTCGGGTTGATGATGGGAAGTTACCGTAACAATAAATCAGGTGGCATTTTACGAAAAATTGTAGGTCCAATTGATACAATAGATTCTTTAAATGACTATGTCAGTGATGAAATTACTGATGAAGGTTTTTTTAAGGTTCCCTCAACTAGCAAAAATAGCATTATCAAAAGTTTGGATCTTTTAAGGATTTATGGTTATAACTTTAGTAACGGAAATGGTAACAGTAACGGTACTTATAGTGATGCCCGCAATGTGGGTGGCGATGACTGTCCTTGGGCACTTGGTTCTTTTAACGACGAATATTCCGGGAGCGGTAGTGGCCGTTGTTCTAACTGGGGTAACCCACAAGCGGAAATCTTTATGGAATCCTTGCGTTATTTGGCGGGGATAAAAAGTCCTAAGTTTGACGTGGATGATTCAACCTTTATTGCCGATCTTAATAGTGTATCCAGTTGGAATGACCCAATTACGTCGGGAGTTAATGGAAATTTTTGTGCACCTTTAAATGTACTTCAATTTAATGCATCAACAACATCCTATGATAGTGACAATTTGGATCTGGCGTCAGATATAAGTAGTTCTTTTACAGATGTAGGAATTAAAGCAAAAACAAGTGCTCTTGGGGTTTTGGAGGGCGTCGAAAATGCGCAGTTTTTTATTGGAGAAAATAGTGCCAATAATGATCAGCTTTGTACTGCAAAGGATATCAATAGTACCACTGGGGGATTAGGTGCTGTACTTGGTATTTGTTCTGAAGCACCAAGATTAAAAGGAGGTTATAACATAGCTGGCTTGGCTTATTTAGCTAGAAGCACCGGAATTGGAGCTACTAGAGAAAAAGTTAAAACTCACGGAGTAGTTTTGTCACCAGCAATTCCAAGTATTTCTATTCCTGTTCCTGGTGTTTCGGGAAAATCAGTTACCATTCTTCCAGCGTGTAGGAATAAATCAATTAATCCCGAATCTAATTGTGCCATAGTAGATTTTAAAGTTGTTAGTGGGCCGACTTTAAGTGGAAGCAACTATGTAGGATCACTCTACGTGAATTGGGAAGATAGTGAACAGGGAGGAGACTATGACCAAGATATGTGGGGAATGATTACCTATACAGTTTCGAGTTCAAGTATTGATGTCAAAACTCAAGTAGTGGCTGACTCTACAGGTAATGCCATGGGCTTTGGCTATGTCATCAGTGGTACTGAAAATGATGGATTTCATGTGCATTCAGGAATACACAATTTTAGTTATACAGATACTACTTCTGGAATTTTGGGTTGTACATCCTGCAATACTTCTGATGCTGCAACGACACAAAATTATATAATTGGAGACTCTACAGCTAAAACATTGAAAAACCCACTGTACTATGCAGCCAAATGGGGAGGATATGCTAAAGATACCTTCACAGATGCTGACATTTCAGCTACAGATCCAACCAATGAAACCTATTTTTACGCTACCAATCCTGCAAAATTGAAGTCAGCGATGGATGCATTATTTAAACGTATTGCAGGTGTTGTGGGTTCAGCATCTACGGTGGCTGCAAACTCTACCAGTTCTCAAGGGGATACACACGTATATCAAGCAAGATTTGATAGTGAAGATTGGTCTGGCCAACTACTTGACTTTGGGTTAACACAAAGTGGTGTTAGCGATACCTCAGATTGGGACACACATGTCACCATGGATAGAAGCAGTGGATTTTTATCTACCAGAAAAGTGTATACCTATGATGGTGCGACTCCTGGGTTAGTCGAATTAACGGATGCTAATGTAGATTTAACTGACGATACTGTGTTAAATAACAATGTTCCGACTTTAACTGGTGCACTAAAACTTGGTACAGAAGCTGACTATTCAATGGCAATCCAGAGGATTAAATGGTTGCGTGGCGATGCGGCAGATGAAGGTACTTTCTTTAGAGTAAGGACCCATTTATTGGGAGACATTATTAACTCTGATCCTGGGTATGCCGGTGCAAATTCACAGCGCCATAACAATTTACCAGGAGTAACAGCTTTCGGTGCTTCAAGTTATTTAACCTATGTTGCTACCAAGTCAGCCCGAAGAAAAATGGTATTTGTGGGGGCTAATGATGGAATGTTACATGCGTTTGACGCATCAAATGGTAAAGAAATATTTGCCTATATACCTCGAGGAGTATTTGGGAAATTAGCTCTGCTCAGTGAGATTAATTACTCTCATCAATACTCTGTAGATGGCCCCGTATACGTCAGTGATTATTATAGACAAGATGGAACTTGGGGAACAATCGTAGCTGGCACCCTTGGTTCAGGAGGACGAGGTGTTTATGCGCTTGATGTAACTGATGTTTTAAATAGTACTACTACTACCGCTCCTACGGTAATTTTTGACATTAGTGATAACGATACATCAACTGCTCAACCTAACGTGACATTAAAAAATGATATTGGTTATTCTGGAAGTAAAGTGTTGGTGCTTCCTGTGAATAACGTTGCAGCATCGGGTGGTGGCAGATGGATGGCATTTTTCAGCAATGGTACTGAGAGTGTCAATGATAGAGCGAAGCTAATAGGTATTGATGTAAACGACCCAACAACGTTTGTATCAATAGATACAGGTGTTTCAGCTAACGGGTTGTCGCCAGCTGCTTACTTACCGGGAAGTCAAAATGTGGTAACCAGTGTTTATGCCGGTGATATCATGGGCAATATGTGGAAATTTGATGTGTCAAATCAAGACTATAACTCGTGGGGTGTTGCTTACAATGATGGAGGTACGCCAACTACAACTCCATTGCCTCTCATTAATGTGATAGATCCTAGTGGTAATCCACAGCCAATTACTGCCGAACCTACCTTGGGATTGAATTCCTTAAAACCATTGAGTGGGCAGCCTTCATTAACTGTTTATTTTGCAACAGGTAAATATGCCGATTTAGCTGACAACACCGATACTTCAATTCAAAGTATTTACGCTATAGCTGACAGTGGATCCCCTATCATTATCGATACAACAAATCGGACAACCTTGCTACATGAAAAATGGATTGATAGTGAAACGTCCGGAGCAAGAGATGTTCTAAATGATAAAACCAACAGTACTACTAGTTTATCTCCTGCTGTGGATTGGGCCACTAAAGATGGCTGGTTTATGGATATGGTTGTTAAATCAGGAGGAACTACACTGGGAACACAATATGGAGAGAGGGTTTTAAGTAAACCATTACTGATCAATGATAGATTGATAGTCAATACGTTCATACCATCTACTGATCAATGTGCTTATGGTGGAAATGGTTGGTTGATGGAATTGGTGGGAGTAGGCGACCGGTATGTCAATCATTCAGTTCTTGGAGATTTGGCAAACACTCAATTGAGCAGGCCTATTATTTCTGATTTGGTTCCATTTCAAGCAGGTCAAAATATTTTAATTTTAGGTAGTAATTTAGGCTCGAAAAAAGATGGAAATGGGGATGCTAATGACACTATTACAGTGATCGAAGGCTCATCTGCTGATGGTGCACGTGGCCGCATGTCTTGGCGCCAAATTAAATAGGTGTAGTAGTAATGAAAAAAAATCTGGCTGGATTTACCTTAATAGAGTTGATGATAGTTGTATCGGTAATTGGCGTACTTTCAGCTATTGCCTATAGCAGCTATCAATCTTCAGTAATGAAATCGAATCGATCTGAAGCCAAGGCCGAGTTGAGTACTGTTGCAGGTCGTTTGCAAAGTTGTTATTCAATGTATGGACGTTATGATGATCCCAGCTCAACAAATCTTTGTGCGGTTTACGAGAAGATGGAGAATGCCGCAATTACTTCAGATGGTCGAGGTTATTACCTTGTCGATTTGGTTGCGGCAACTACAACAACATTTACCTTAAAAGCTGTTCCGATAAAAACACCACAAACCAAAGACAAAGATTGTGCATATTTTGAATACAAGCATACGGGCGCACATACGTCTAAAGATAAAGCCAATGCTGACTCAACAGCCAAGTGTTGGTGATTCTTCTAAGTTTTCAAAAGCCGTTAGCTAACACTAACGGCTTTTTTATTCGTCATCCAGTCCCAATTTCTGCAATCGATAGCGCAAAGAACGGAAAGTAATTCCTAGTTTTTTAGCGGTCAGCGTTTTATTCCAGCGTGCTTTTTCCAGGGCGCTCATCAAGATATTTTTTTCGACTTCCTGTAAATAATTGTCGATGGATGAAAAAGCGGAACAGAGTTCCGGGTAGTCGACTTCATTGGTGTTAATAGTTTTTAAACTGGAAAGGTTTGAGCCTGAAGGTCTTTCCGTAAAATCATAATTGTGCTGATTCAATAATAGATCACTCGCATCAATGCTATGACTTTCGCAAAGTGTAAATGCACGTTCAAGTATATTTTCCAATTCCCTTACGTTGCCAGGAAAGTGATAAGTTTCCAGCTTTTGTTGCGCATCAAGTGTCAATTCTGGTTTTCTTGCGCCCAAAGACAGAGCGATTTTTTGTAGAATATAATCGGCGAGTAACAGAATATCTTCACGCCTTTCACGTAATGGAGGTACATCCAGTTGGATAACGTTAAGTCGATAGAATAGATCCTGTCTAAACCTGCCTTCTTTAACTTCCAGATCCAATAACTTGTGAGTGGCGCAGAGAATACGCACATCAGTCATAATTTCATCAGATGCACCGACCGATCGAATGGCTTTTTCTTGAATGGCGCGCAAGAGTTTTACTTGCATATCCAACGGTAAATCAGCAACCTCATCGAAAAAAAGTGTGCCACCTTCTGCGGCTTGAAATAATCCAACTTTGTCTTGATGTGCTCCAGTAAAGCTACCTTTTTTGTGTCCAAAAAATTCGCTTTCCATTAACTCGCGAGGAATGGCTCCGCAGTTAACTGCAATAAATGGCTTGGTAGATCTTGGCCCTAATTCATGAATGGATCGCGCGACTAATTCTTTGCCTGAACCTGATTCGCCACTGATATAAACAGGAGCTTGTGAGCGTGATAACTTTTGAATATTTTTAATTAATTCTTCAATGATTGTGGATTGACCGACAATCTCTGTTGTTTTAGTGGCTTGTGTGAATTGCGCAGTTTGAATAGCAGTGGTCACCAGTTTTCGCAAATGATTGAGATCAACTGGTTTGGTCAGAAAATCAAATGCGCCAGCTTTCATGGAATCAATCGCCGTATCTATGCTGCCGTGTGCAGTAATAACGGCAACAGGTAGGCCTGAAAACTGATGTTGAATAAATTCAACCAACTCCAAGCCATTCCCGTCGGGCAGTCGCATGTCTGTTAAGCAGAGTTGAAATTCTTGCGAGAGTAATTTTTGCTTGGCTTCCATTAAGGTTTTGGCAGTATCAGTGGCGAGGTGCATGCGGCCAAGCGTGATTTCCAGAAGCTCTCGGATATCGGGTTCGTCATCGACGATAAGTACACGTTTTGTCATAGAGTGAACCTTGAGTATTATTGTATTTTGTCAGGATGTGACAATTGTATATGAAAACAACTCTCACCTTCAGTTGTAAATTGATAATTAATAAACGCTTGATTAGCTTCGCACAACTCCTTGCAGATGTAGAGTCCAAGTCCCGACCCGGTATTTTCAGTTGTAAAAAATGGCTCAAATAATTGTTCCGCAACATCAGCTGCAATCCCAACACCATAATCTATAACTCTGATATAGGGTTGCTCTTGCTGTTTGTCAGTACCAGTTTCAACGCGTAATGTTGATTTACCGTTTTTCTTCTGCGTGTAACGTAAACCATTGTCGCAGAGGTTAGTAAGTACCTGCTGAAGCTGGCTGGTATCAAATTTGGCTTCCAGCTTTTCTCGATTGTGATCATCAAACTCTCCAGTAAATTGGCCTGTGCCTAAATTTTTTATGGACAGTTCTATGACTATGTTCGAGCCCTCTTGAAGGCTGACTTTATATTCGTTGATAAAGTGTGGTAGCCACTTTAACAAATCAACTCTTTCTGGTTGGGAGGAGCGGCGTCTAGAAAGTTGCAGAATATTTTCAATAATTGAATTTACACGTTTGCTATGATTTTGAATAATGTCCAGCAAGCGAAAATCTGTATCCTGCAAGTGTTCTGATTCACTTAATAATTGACTTGCATGGCTAATAGCGCCGAGTGGATTGCGAATTTCATGCGCAATACTCGCTGTGAGCCTACCCAGGGATGCAAGTTTTAATTGTTGTGCTTGCTGGTGCAATGCGCGAATGTCTTCTAAAAAAACCAATTGGTCATCACCCTCGGTTCCAGGCTCCAGTTGTGCGAAGTTCACTTTTATTTCAGAGGTGATGTGTTTGGGTAAACTCAATAATGGTGAATGATCAGCATGACCTTCCTTCCATGAATTCCATTTATCAAACAGTTCAGGTAGCTGTGATAAGTGGCGAATTTCATCTTTTTCTTCAGGTAAATCCAAAAGTCTCATAGCGGCTTTATTATAGAGCTCAATATCTTGATCTTTATTGAGCACCATAATGCCGGTACGCATACGCTCGAGAATTAATTGAGCTAGGCGCTGCAGATGCGCAATATGTTCTGCCTGAGTGATTGCAGCGGCTTCGGAAGCGCGCAGCTTTTGTGAAAAATAGTGAAAAGAAATGGCCGTGACGAAAGATAAAGTTCCCAACAGAGCGGATGAAAAAAGCGAACGATTCTCCTGACTTAAAAATAAGTACCGATAAATGCCTTCGGTGATAACGATGAGTGTTGTGATGGCAGCGAGGAAAATAACTGTGCGTTCGCGCAGCATCATGCCACCAGCGGCTATAGCAACCAACAATAAATAACCCATGCCAGTAAGGGCACCGCCACTAATATGCATTAGAGAGCTTATGACCAATACATCAATCAGCAGTGAGGCAAAAGGAAATTTTTGTGTATTTAATAACGATTGATTAGTTGTCAAATAGAGAGTGAGTAAATTAACTAAGGTATAAACAGAACAAATGTAAAAAGAGAGATTGCTGCCTTGAGCCCCAAAGAGCTTTGGGGCTATGTCTAGCTGCAGGAGTAGTAATAACATGCAACCGAGTACTAATCGGTAATAGGTATAAACACGGATTAACTCGCGTAGATTATAGAGTTTGGCATAGCTGCTGATATAGGCCATTTTTTATCTTTAGTTGTTGTTTTTAAATTTTACTTGGCGGTTTGCCAAAGTTTCATGACAATGACGCCTGCTGTTATTGGATTATACGAGAATCTTATGTCTTTGCTGCGAATTAGTCTTGCTCAAATCAATACTCTGGTTGGGGATATACCTGGAAACACCCAAAAAGTTCTGGAAATTGCGCAAAAAGCGGTAGAGCAAGAGGCGGATTTGGTCGTATTCCCCGAGCTTTGCTTAACAGGTTATCCTCCGGAAGATTTGTTGTTGCGCTCCAGCTTGGATTCTCGTGTCAATCACGCACTTCAGGTATTGAAAAAAGCGAATTTGTCGATTGCCATATTAGTCGGCTACCCCAAACGCCGCGATGGAAAATTATTCAATATGGCAGGAGTTATTTATCAAGGGGAATTGCTAATTGAATATGCCAAACAATGCTTGCCTAATTATCAAGTCTTTGATGAAAAACGTTATTTTTCAGCCGGGAACCAAGAAGCTGTTTTCAACCTGAATGGTATTAATATTGGTTTGTGTATTTGTGAGGATGTCTGGTTTCCAGAGCCAGCAGCCCAAGCGAAATCAGCAGCTGCTCAAGTATTAATTAATTTGAATGCTTCCCCCTATCACCAGGAAAAACAAACTCACCGCGAAAGAGTCGTCGCTGAGCGTGCACGGGAAAATCAATTCCCAATTGTTTATGTCAATGCGGTTGGTGGGCAGGATGAGTTGGTGTTTGATGGTGGTTCTCATGTGATAGATGCATCCGGGAAGCTTATTTTCCGTGCGGAATCTTTTGTGGAATCTTTGTCATTGGTGGAATTGGCAGTTGAAGGCGAGTCATCTGTTCAACAGATTGCAAAAGAGCAGAATAATCTGGCGGCTGTCTATCAGGCTTTGGTTTTGGGGGTGAAAGATTACACACAAAAGAATCGATTTAAAGGTGTCGTCTTGGGGTTGTCTGGCGGTATAGATTCCGCGTTAACACTTGCCGTTGCAGTGGATGCATTGGGTGCAGATAAAGTTGAAGCTGTCATGATGCCATTTCGTTACACATCCGACCTTAGTAAAACAGATGCTGCTGCGCAAGCAAACTCTGTGGGTGTGCGTTATGCATCCATCAGTATTGAGGCTATGTATGATGAGTTTATGTCAGCCTTGGCTGATGAATTTACAGGTCTAGAACGTGATACCACGGAAGAAAATTTACAGGCGCGATGTCGCGGGGTATTGCTTATGGCGATATCCAATAAAAAAGGTTATTTGGTTTTAACCACCGGTAACAAAAGTGAAATGGCGGTGGGTTATTCCACGCTTTATGGCGATATGGCCGGTGGTTTTGATGTGTTGAAAGATGTATTCAAAACACAAGTGTTCGCACTGGCTCGCTATAGAAACTCTTTGTCACCAGTGATTCCGGAAAGCGTTATTATGCGTCCTCCCTCCGCCGAACTGGCACCAGATCAAAAAGACGAAGACAGTCTTCCGCCCTACGATATTCTCGATCAGATTCTCAAATTGTATGTAGAACAGGATCAAAGCTCTGAATCCATCATTGAGCGTGGATTTAACCGTGAGCAAGTGGAGCGAGTGATTCGTTTGGTTGATATTAACGAATATAAACGCCGTCAGGCGCCTATAGGTATTCGGATTAGTCAGCGAGGGTTTGGTCGAGACAGGCGTTATCCGATCACTAATGGTTGGAAGATGGGCGAGTAGGCTCCACAGCATCCTACGGCAGGCTAAAAATAAAATTGTGAGGCAGGCTTAAAAATACTTGCTCGATTATCTTTTGTGTATTAGTGTATTGATACAGTTAAATCAACACAAAGGATGCTCCAATGAAAAATATCGTTTCTCGATGTAAATCACTCTTGGTCATAAGTGGAATTTTAGTGGCGTCAGCCAGTGTTGCTGATACCACACTATATGAAGTCACCAATACCAAAGGCAACAGCCTCTATTTGGGTGGCACTATCCATTTACTTCGACCCTCTGATTTCCCGCTTCCGAACGAATTTCAATCAGCGTTCGATCAAAGCCAAACATTGGTATTGGAAACTGATCTGCAAAAAGCCAGCAGTCCTGAAAGTGGACAAAAGGTTTTGCAGCAAATGTCTTATTCCGGTGGGAAAAATCTCAGCACTGAACTAAGACCTGAAGTCTGGAAAGAGTTGCAGGACTATTCTGCAGCTAATCAAGTTCCTATAGGGCAGTTAATGCAATTCAAGCCATTTATGGCCAGCATAGTGATGGTGATGCAACAGGGACAAAAATTGGGATTGACCCAAGGCGTTGATTTCTATTTCAACCAACAAGCCAGGGCACTAAATAAATCGTTGGGCGAATTGGAATCTTTTGATGAAACACTGGTATTTATGAATGAATTAAATGAGCTTGATCCGAATCAAGCGATAATTTCTACTTTACGCGATTTAAAAAAAATGAACGAGATGATGATCAGTGTTACAGCCGCATGGAAAGTGGGTGATCTGTCATTGCTGGAGAAAGAAATGTTGATTCCGATGAAAAAAGAGTTCCCGAAAATCTATCAAATAGTGGTAGCAAATCGAAATAACAACTGGGTTCCACAAATTGACGCTATGTTAGCGACGCCAGAAAAAGAAATGATTTTAGTCGGCAGTTTACATTTGGTAGGCGAAGACGGACTACTAAATCAACTGCGTAAAAAAGGCTACAAAATAAATCCGGTAAAAGCCGCCAAGTAAGACGTATGAGGAATTCGGTTGTGAATAAATCTGATTTGATTGTAGATATTCAAGAGCTCCAACGTAAAGCAGGTGTTATCACTATTCTTAAAGGACTTGATCTTAGGGTCGAGACAGGTAATGTGATCGCACTGCTAGGAAAAAACGGAGCGGGTAAAACCACTTTGCTGGAAACTTTATTAGGTTTTGCATTTCCGTCGTATGGACAGGTAAGACTTTGGGGTATTGATGCCACTCATATCGGCGATGAGCAAAAACAAAAAATTGGATTTGTTCCGCAGCAGGATGAACTGCTGTTGACCATGACAGGCAAGGAGCACGTCGAATTATTTCGCGGTTTTCGTCCAACCTGGAATCGAACATTGGTAGAGAAATTAATTCTCGAATGGATGATACCTATGGATACTCGCGTGAATAAAATGTCAGTCGGCCAACGACAAAAATTATCCATATTGCTCGCTATGGCACACGAACCGCAATTGTTGGTGTTGGATGAGCCTGTTGCCAGTCTTGATCCCATAGCGCGCAGACAATTTCTGCAACAAATTATTGACATTGCCGCTGACGACCAGCGAGCAGTTATCTTTTCTACCCATATTGTTAGCGATGTTGAACGTGTTGCAAATCAAGTGTGGATGTTGCATGACGGTATATTGGATTATCAAGGAGATCTTGATCAGTTAAAGGAATCACTTGTGCGCATTACTATTCCGCGAGAATTCTATGTCGAAGAATGTATATCTTTATTACCTGATATATTAAAAAAACGCGAAGATAATCTACATATTCAATTAACATTAAAAAACTTTTCTAATGAGCTAGAAAATAATATTCGTAGCCGCGTACCGGGAATGCAAATTGAATATTTAAATCTGGAGGATATTTTTCTGGAGATGAATACATGAATGGCTTAAGATTAAAATCCTATTGGGGTTTGTTCAAAGCATTAATGTTTCCAGTTAATGTACTAAAAGTAATATTAGTTGTTATTATTTTTTTTTACTTCCTTTTTTTACTATCGATTTTAATTTTCAAAGGTTATTTTGATCCCGCATTACCCGTATTGGTAATATTTGCTGCGCTCTATCTATTTTTTATTGGTATATTATCGCCGAATCAAGTTTTAGCCATGGCCAGTAGCAAGCATACGCGATACTTGGCTGATATACGGATATTTTACCTCGGATTTTATTTCCTGTATGTGTTGTTGATGACGGTCTTAGTGTCTATTGTAAAAATGCAGAAGGAAGAATGGCTTTTTAATCCTCTCTTTTCTGTATCGATTTGGATTATGATTACCACGGTTTTGGTTGTTCAGTTTTTAGTAGTATTACGTTTCCCACAAGCAATAGGACTTGTGTTCATTGCGTTTACCGGTATCCAGTTTCTGTTGGATAAATTGATGCAATTACCGATTGGATTGCTGTTGGCAGCTGGGGCTTTAATATGGTTGGTGTGTTCAGCTTGGTGGTTAAGGTGGAAGCCAAAAAAGTTCTACGTTAACTATATGGGTATACCTGCTGAACAACTTATAACCGGTGAATTTCTACGGTGCAATCCAAGCCTCCAGTTTTCCTTTCTAAACCCAAAATCAAAACCAAGAACTTTCTTTGGAACCATATTGATGGGAATGTCGGATAGCTATAGTGTCTTGCTTCGTACCTGGCTATTTATTTTGATAGTGACAATTTTGATGATTCTTTTATTTAAGCTGCTAATGCAAGATGCGTTTCATGGCTTTATGGAAAGTGTGGGTTCCTCAATTGTTGCTTTTATGTTTATTTCTACTTCGACTGGCTTATCGCTGGGGATTTGTCGAAATGTAAAACGATTGTGGTTGTTGAGTGCTGGAACACGTTCTGAGTTCTTAAGTAGTATAGAAAAACACTGGTTCAAACAGATTTTAATTCCAATCATATTGTTTCCAGCCTTTTTTCTGATTTCGATTTATGTTGTTGGCTTTCAATATTTATCAACGATGAATTTTTCTTTAATGATGCTGTGTACAATTCTATTGATGCTGGTAGGTTTCTATTTTACTTTGTGGATATTTTCTCGCGATAAGGATAATAAAGTCGGTTTTAGTTTGGTACAAATGCTAATGATGGCAGCTCAGCTGGTAGTCCTAGGAGGAATTAACGCGATGTTGAATCTGGAGCAATATGCAGAGTTAATTTTTGTGATTGGTGGTTTAATCATTGTCATTGCAGTGTCCCGACAAAAACTTTTCAAAAAGTGGAATAAAATTAACTTTGTGCGGATTACTTGCTAATGTTTATCCTTAATCCGCAATCCGGCATTCCCATTTATCGACAAGTTGTTGAGCAGGTTCGACGTATGGTGGCGAGCGGCCAACTGATATCGGGAAGTGAATTGCCTTCTGTGCGGGATTTGGCGGTACAACATGCCGTGAACCCTATGACTATATCAAAAGCTTATGCTTTACTTGAAAGCGAAGGTTTGTTAATTCGTCAACGTGGTAAACCTATGCAAGTGGCATCAGTAACCAAGAAATTAGCGTTACAACAAAAAGAAGATTTGCTGTTGCCAGCGATGGAGCAACTTGCGTTAGTTGCTAAACAACTAGATATCAGTCAAGAAGAATTAATTAAATCACTGCAAGAATACTTGGCAAGATAATTAAAGGTTTTTATATGAATAAAATTATTATTTTTTTTGCAGCGGCTAGTTTATTGCTTTTGCAAGCCTGCGAAAGAAATTCGGCGGAGTTGCAACAACTTGGACATCAATCAGTATTAGGTATTTGCCCTGGATTTGAAGAAACCGGAAAGGCGCCTTTAGTAAATGGTGCTGAGTGTGGTGAGTTAAAAGTCAAAGAAAATCCTCAGGATTCCAATAGTCGCGTGATAGCACTCAATATTCTTCGCCTGCCAGCAATCAGTCCTGCGCCAGACAAAGATCCAGTTTTTTTAATTCAAGGTGGGCCGGGTGGTTCATCGGTTGAAATGGCTAAGCAAATTCACGCGGCATTTCAGGATGTAAGAAAAAATCGCGATTTAATTTTTGTGGATCAGCGTGGAACGGGAAAATCAAACCCGATGAAATGTAAGACCCCACCAGAAAATCTTAAACAAATGGCAGAAGAGCTACAAGAAGAATGGGCAGATAACGAAATAAAACGTTGTGCCGAAGAATTCAAAGATACGGGAAAATTTTACACTACTTCTTATGCTGTCGGTGACTTGGAGAAAGTGAGAGTCACTTTGGGTTATGAGTCGATCAACTTATGGGGTGGCTCATACGGTACTCGTGTGGCAATGGAGTATGCACGTGAATATCCACAACACCTTCGTTCAATGGTATTGGATGGAGTGGCTCCGGTCGAACTGGCGCTGCCAGATTATTTTGCGCGAGATGCCATGCAGTCACTGATTAAAATTAATGAGCAGTGTGTTAAAGATGAAGAGTGTTTTGCGCTCTATGGCAATATGCTGGATAAAATTTCAATAATTTTGGCTAGATTAGAAAAGGCGGAAGCTGAAGATAAGCCCATAGCCATTAATTACATCAATTCTCAGAATAATCAGGTCGAAACTTCAAGGTTAAATTCAAAGGAGTTTTCGGGGCTTATTTTTTTGGCTCTCTATTCGCGGGATTTGTCAGCACTTTTTCCGCAAATTATCAGCGATGCAGAAAAGGAACGGTATCAGGCATTGATTGGTTTGAATAACTTATCGACTAAAAGTTTTAATCAGTTAAATGTCAGTGATGCTATGCGTTATTCAGTGGTGTGTAATGAAGATAGGCATGTTCTTAACCCTCACTCAGATGAATTGCCTAAAATGTTTTTGGCAAGTAGTTTTGCTAAAGATATGGATAAGGTTTGCGCCGTCTGGCCCAAGGCCAATGTGTCCGAAAGTTATTTTCAGCCACTAAAAACGGATGTACCTAGCCTATTATTATCTGGTGGTTTTGATCCAGTGACTCCCGAATTGTGGGCAAAATCTGCTTCTCTTCATATGTCAAATTCCCTTTCGTTGGTTGCGCCTGGCGGCCATCACATAGTCTCTATGGAAGGCTGTGTGCCGCAATTGATTGCACAGTTTTATGAGCGCGGTTCAGTTAAAAATTTAAATGCAGATTGCATAACCGATATTTTGCCCTTACCAACTAATCTGGGCGCGAATCGAAATAAAAAATCAAAAGAGGATGAGCAATGATTCGTATAGAGAATGTATCCAAGGAGTTCATTGTTAATTCTTCCGCGAAAAAGTTCTCTTTTAAAAAAGAAAAGAAAGTTATTAGAGCTTTGGATGATGTCAGTTTTGAATTTCGAGATGGTGAAATTACCGGACTTTTGGGTTTAAATGGCGCAGGTAAGTCCACCCTGATGCGTTTAATTTATGGGTTGTTGGTGCCGACTTCAGGCAATATTTTGGTTGACCAAATTAATGTGAGTCGAGATCCAGAAAAAGCAAGAAAGCTGCTAGGTGTATTGCCTGACGATGCGGGATTATATAAACGATTAACAGCACGAGAAAATATTCGTTATTTTGGTGAGTTGCATAAAGTTCAACCAGAGGTTTTGGAAAAATCAATTGATGATTTGATACTGCTTTTGGGAATGGAAAAAATTGCGGACCGGCAGGCAGAAGGATTTTCATTGGGTGAAAGAATGAAAACGGCATTGTCTCGGGCCATAGTACATCAACCTAACAATATTTTGTTAGATGAGCCAACGAATGGCTTGGATGTCATTACTACGCGTGCTGTTCGAAAGCTACTTCAGGAATTAAAAGAGCAGGGAAAATCGGTTGTTTTTTCTAGTCATCTAATGCATGAAGTGAAAGGGTTGTGCGATCGTATTATTGTCATAGCGCAGGGAAAGGTAGTAGCACAAGGCGAGTTGGCAGAAATTCTTGAGGCAGGAAAATCGAATAATTTGGAGGAGGCTTTTATTCATTTGGTTAGTGATAAAAGTCAAAGTGAGGTGGCATAATGTTCTCAATTATTTTTACTGTACTTAAAAAAGAATGGCGAGATACTTTAAGAGATATGCGCAGTTTGCGTATGATTTTTTTGATGCCTGTTTATTTAGTGGGTGTATTTGTGGCTACATCTCTATTTGCCATACATATGGGGAAACAGTCTCGTGCGACGACCAATGACCCTATTCAATTATCAATTTCTGGTGCTGAAAATCTATCGCCTTTGATAGGTTGGTTAAAAGAACGGGGTATTGCGATTACTGCAGTTACAGAGGATGCTTATCAGAAAGTTAGTAATGGCGATTTGGATTATGTATTAATTATCCCAAAAGACGCGAAAGAAAAGTTTGCAGCAGGAGAATCAATTGAGTTGTCTTTGGTGTTCGATGCGACTAACACCAAAGTTCAAGGAAGTTTAAATTTTATTAGACAGCAGATATGGGCTTGGCAAAGTCGAATCGGTAGTTTGCGATTGATGTCGAGAGGTATTGATCCTTCTATTTCCGCACCGGTTTATATTCGAGATATTAATATTGCCAGCGACAAAAAAATGGGTTTTTTTGTCATAGCTACGGTTCCATTTTTTCTGCTGATGGCAAGTTTTTTAGGCAGTATTGGTTTTTCTGCAGATATGATTTCAGGTGAGCGTGAACGACGATCATTGGAATCACTGTTAATTACTCCTGCGCAGTCTTCCTTGATACTAATCGGAAAATGGTTGAATACCTATTGTTTATCTTTGTCGGTAATTGGCGTAGCACTGAGTTTATTAACCTTGGCTTTCCATTTTATTCCTTTTAAGGATGTGGGTATTAAAGTTGATGTTGGATTAAAGGAAATTGCTATTATTTTTCTTGTGTTGTTTCCTGTCGCTATATTTTCAACCGGTTTGCAGTTTTTGATTTCAATTTTTGCCCGCAGTTTTAAAGATGCACAGACGTATATGGGATTGATGGTATTTATTCCGATGGTACCTTTGTTCTATACCTTGATTAATCCCAGCGGTTATGAAGATTGGTTTATGTGGGTTCCTGTGTTATCACATCAAATTGTGATAAAGAAAATTCTATTAGGTGAAGCAGTGAGCGGGTCTCAGCTGATGCAGATTGGTTTTGTGTCTATTTCTTTAGGGATCGCTGTACTGATATTAACTGCAAAACAATTAAGAAAACCCAAAATTGTTTATGGTTTGTGAGTTGCTATTACTTCCCGCCCCTCAAGAAAGAGATGGCAGCTGATTAAGTTATTTATGCAGGTGGCGCAGTTTTCGCAAATGGTTGATAGCTTGAAATCAGGGTATAAAAACTTTCCAAGTTGGATAATCCAGAAAAATCAAATTGATTACGAAATTTTGTCCAGCCCATAACGCAGGCTAAACGCAAATCGGCATCGTTATAGGGAGCGGTTAATGAAAATGGAATTGCATTGAGTTCATTGAATGTCGACTGAATGCGAGCAGCTTGTCGTTGCAAATAGGGGCTCTGATCTATATTGATACCGTCGCGCTTAATGAAAAATAAATTTGCCAAGCTATCTATTGCCGTGTTGACCAGGCAAAAGTTATTTAGATCAATAGCCGTTGGGCAGAAAGATTGTCCATTTTTTTCACGTAAATATTTAATAATCGCACTCGAATCAGATAGAAAAATATTGCCGTCTTCCAAAAAGGGGACTCGTTGTGTTGGCGATCTTGCTGCACTTCCCGCTTGATCTGTCTCGACAAACTCACAGTCAATGTTTAATTCCAGAATAACAATTCTGCAATGTCGTACATAAGGAGAGGTATAGCTACCGTAAAGTTTCATGATTTCCTCTTTTAGGGTTGGCGATAAATTCAGCCGCAATTCAGTTGACGATTGATAGTATCATTAGTCAATTGCCAGAGAAATCTCAAGTGAGGAGTTTTTTATGAATAAAATCATCGGGTTATTTAGTCTAATGACTGTATTGTTTGCACTTGGTGGCTGTCGTGAAGAGGGTGATAGAAGAGTGCACCACGAGGAATATGTGCCGGAGCTTCGCCGGTTCGATATGATTGATAGTTATGATGTTGATACTGCTACCTCCAATGCTGCACTGAGGCTTTCACCCTATTTATACGATGGTTTATTCGAGGTTTTCTGGACGGTGAATAGCCTGGAAGATTATCGGGTCAGTTTTAAAATCAATGACCGCGACACGCTAACCAATAGCATCAGTATAGGATCTACAATTTGTGGTGCTGGGTTAACTTGTGATCAGTCAGGACATTGGGTATGTGAATATACCAGTGATTTTTATATGAACTGCGATACCAGCGTGCGTGATGTCGATATCAGCAGTCTATTCAATACAGTCCCTAAAAATTTATTTATGTTGTTAGAAGTCTGCGATACTAACTCTAACTATTGTGAATTTGATTCTTATCCAGTGACTATGGAGTAATGCTTTTGTTAAAAAATTGGAAATAATATACTGTGTTTAAACAAAAAAATGCCGCTAATTGCTAGCGGCATTTTTTATTTTGGTGATTTTATTTTTACAAGTCTGTTATCGGTTTGTATTTGGGAACCAGTAATCGCATAACAAACCAGGCAATTAGATAAGCAGTCGCACAAATTGCAAACATAATGGTGTAACCCATATAGATATTGCCTAGCTTTTCATAGTGATCGAATAATACTCCACCTAATTTGTTAAGTAGAACACCTCCCATGCCACCCGCAAATCCACCGATTCCGACCACAGAACCAACAGCTTTTTTTGGAAACATATCGGAAACTGTTGTAAAAATATTGGCTGACCAAGCTTGATGAGCTGAGGCACCAATAGCAATTAATAAAATCGGAATCCAGACGGTGATATAGCCTAAAGGCTGTGCCAAAAGTACAACGAGCGGGCATAAAGCGATAAAAAACATTGCTCTACGTCGTGCATTAAAGGCATCGAATCCTTTTCTTACAAAGTAAGCAGGGAAGGCACCACCACCAATACTACCAAACATAGTTAAGGTATAAATCAGAGCGATGGGTATGGCGATATCGGTGGTAGTCATATTGTATTGTTCGCTGAGATAAATCGGTAGCCAAAATAAAAAGAACCACCAGACTCCGTCTGTCATAAATTTTCCAAATGCGAAAGCCCAGGTTTGTTTGTAGCTTAGTAATGTCGCCCAGGAAGTTCTGATTCCATCATCCGCATTTTCGATCGCGTCTACGTCAGAATTGATATAGGCAAGCTCGGCTGCACTGAGGCGTTTTTGTTGATTGGGTTTGTCATACCAAACCCACCAAAAAATTATCCAGGTAAAACCTATAATTCCTACCATAATAAATGCCCATTCCCAGCCCCACATCACACCAATAAAGGGAACTGTCAGAGGTGCGAGTATCGCGCCTACATTGGCACCAGAGTTAAAAATACCTGTCGCAAATGAACGTTCTTTTTTCGGGAAATATTCTGCGGTTGCTTTAATTGCTGCAGGGAAGTTGCCTGATTCACCGAAAGCCAATAATGAGCGGGCGATCATAAAGCCTGCTACTGAATAAGCAGTTACTGCAGCTGTACCATTTACCAAGCCTGCAGTCTCATCTATATCGGCTAAACCAATCCAGCCTAGCAAACTGTAAAACGCCGCGCCCATATCATAAGCAAACGCATGAATCGCAGCGCCGATAGACCAAATGGCAATCGCCCAGATGTATCCATTTTTCGTTCCGAATTTGTCAATAAAACGACCAGCGAAGATCATTGAAATGGCATAAACAAAGGTAAATAGAGAAGTGATATTGCCGTAGTCGTCGTTTGACCAATGGTAAAGTTGTTTAAGGTCAGGCGATAACAAGCTTAATACCTGCCGATCAAGATAATTCACTGTTGTGGCAAAAAATAGCAGTGCACAAATAGTCCAGCGATATTTACCAATAGTACTTGGAGTTGAATTGTTATCATTCATAGTTATTACTTCTTTATCGTTTTTAAATTAAATTGCGAATTACACTTTATATATGAGATCTTATTCCGGGACTCTTATTCCGGGACTTTAAAAGGAAAATAAGATTTTGCATTGTTGAAACAAATGTCCTGAATCATTTTACCCACCATTTGAGTGTCATTTGGTACCAGGCCTTTGACCATATCGCGGCCAAAAATTCCGCACAAAATGCGACGGAAATATTCATGACGCGAATAACTCAGAAAACTGCGGCTGTCGGTTAACATACCGACAAAACGACTGAGCAACCCTAATTGACTTAAGGATTCAATTTGACGCGTCATACCGTCCATTTGATCCAGAAACCACCAACCGCTACCAAATTGAATTTTTCCTGCAGCAGTGCCGTCTTGAAAGTTGCCGATCATGGTACCGATCATTTCGTTGTCACGTGGATTTAAATTATAAATAATAGTTTTTGCTAATTTATTTTGATCATCCAATCGACCTAAAAATTTGGCGAGTGGTTTAGCGTAATTGTGGTCACCAATGGAATCAAAACCCGTATCAGCCCCTAGTGTACGATAAAGACGAGGATTATTGTTGCGAATTGCACCAATATGAAATTGTTGTACCCAACCTTTAGCGTGATCTTGCAATGCAAATTCTATCATCATTGCCGATTGAAATTTTTCGATTTCAATTGCATCCAAATCATTGTCGTTGCGAATTTTTAAAAATATCTGTTTGATTTCAGATTCAGTGTAATCAGCTGCGTAAACAGTTTCCAAACCGTGATCGGACAAGCGGCAGCCATTTGCATGAAAATAATCATGGCGAATATTTAATGCCTGGATGAGATCATCAAAACTTTCGATATTAATATCTGCGGCCACAGCAAGGCGATCGAGATATTTGTTATAGGCAAGAGTATTTTCGACTGCCATGGCGCGGTCAGGGCGCCAAGTGGGTAGCATGGCTGACGTAAATGATGTGTCTGAAGCCGCAGATTTATGATGTTCGAGGTCGTGAATGGGGTCGTCTGTGGTGCAGACCAGTTTGACCTTGGCTTGGCTCATCAGGCCTCGCGCTGAAAATTCCGGTGTCGCTAATAATTCATTACATTCATCCCAGGTAGCTTTTGCGTTGTCTTTGTTCAGCAGTCTATTGGTGATATTAAAGGGTTTGCGCAGTTCAAGATGTGTCCAGTGGTAGAGCGGGTTGCGTAGAGTGTAGGGGACGGTTTCACACCATTTTTCAAATTTTTCCCAGTCGCTGGCATCTCCCGTACAGTAGTGCTCAGCTATGCCATTTGAACGCATGGCTCGCCATTTATAATGATCACCAGCTAGCCAGACTTCATAAAGATTACGGAATTGCTTATTAGCGCTGACTTGTTCGGGAGGAAGATGGCAGTGGTAGTCGATGATCGGCATGCCTTTGGCGTAATCGTGAAATAACACTTTGGCCTGTGGCGTATCGAGCAGAAAATCGTCGTGGATAAAACTCATGTATGCAAATCCTCAATAAATCTGTCAGCGAGTTATAGAAACCACTGATAGTGCTAATCAGAATGATTGACCGAGGATTGCCAAGATGGCTTAGGGGATAACCCGTATTGCTATATTGCAACTTGGTGCATAGTCTAATCGCTATTGACACAAGATTCCATTTGCTTGACGTATTTTTATCAAGGAATTTTTCGTACTCGGGATCTGAAGGTGCACCCTGCTGATTTCTCTAGTCTGTTAGAATCCTGTGTATTTGGTAGCATGCAATAGTTAAATAATGAAAAAGGTCTGCTATGGATTTTAAAACCGCTCTCCTTAATCTGACTCAACATAGACCGCTTGAGCGTCTGGATATGGAGGCAGTTATGGGTGAAATGTTGCTTGGTAAATTCTCTTCTGCTCAGGTAACTGCTTTTTTTATGGCATTGAAAATGAAAGGCGAAACTTTTGATGAGCAGCTAGGAGCGGCACTAGCGGTCAAGCGGTACATCAATCCAGTAAGCATTAATACAGATCAACTGGTTTCAGTGTGCCGATTAGGTGGAGAACTATTGGGCTATTTGGATTTATCCATCGCCAGTTCTTTCGCAGCCGCAGCTGCAGGTTCCAAGTTGGTGGTTCATGATGGCAGTGCATTCGCAAGTCGAGATATTGCCTCCAAATTTCTAGACCTGGCGGGAATTAATATTCAGTTAACGATTGAACAAATACAAACATCAATTGAAATGACTGGAGTAGGGTTTACTCTGGGCACATCGGGCTTTGGGTTGCCTCAACATTTTGCACAAGCGGAAATTCCCAACGTATCGACTTTGGTGAATATTCTCAATCTGGTCACTAATCCTTTTCACATCAAAAAACATTTTATCGGTGTTGAGGATGTGAATTTATGTAAGCCCATCGCGGAATTATTTTCTCATTTAGGCGCTGAGCGGGTCATGGTAGTGCATGGTACTGATGGCTTGGATGCGATTAGTTTGGCTTCCGAAACCCGAGTTGTTGAAATTCATCGAGGTAATTTAACGGAATACATTATTTCGCCTGATGATTTTGGCGTGCAATCAAAAAGTTTAATTGGGTTGAAACAAGATTCTGCAGAAGAATCGTTATTGTTAATTAAAGATGCGCTGGGCAATCGGCGTGGACACTATGCCGAAAAAGCGGCTGATATGATTATATTAAATGCCGGCGCTGTAATTTATGTTAGCGGTATAGCCGATAGCTTGCGTCACGGCGTAAGCCTCGCTAGAGAAGTTGTAGCCAACACGCTGGCGGGTGAAAAAATTCGTCAGGCGGCTACGGTAACTCAACGCTTTAAAAATAAAGCGTAATTATTTTATTGTGTAACTGTGTTTTCACTTCGAGCCTGATAAAAACTTAATAAACTATCAAGTGAGTCTTTAATTAAATATTGAGCCAGCGGGCGCGTATACCAATTAAATTTAGTTGATACGCGATACTGAATGTCGAGAGTTAATTTTGTACCTTGTGGAACGGCTTCAAGTCGATAGCTGGTTGTTGTTAGATCAAAATATTTTCCGCCAACTACTACGTGGTCATCCAATGAACCTGGTGGAAAAGAATCAGGAAAGAATTCATAGGTCCAGCTAATAAACTCATTCTCTTTCCAGGAAACAATTTTCTCATCGAAATACACGCCATTTTGCCAAGCTGATTTTCTAATACGTTGATCGTTTTCAATTATGGTTTTACCAGATTCAGGTTTTGGCGCACCTATAAAATAGGCAAAAGAGGTTGGTACTTCATCTTCTTTAATATCAGTTGCGTTATTGAGTTGATACCACACTGTTTCTCGCGGGGCCTGAATGATAATACTGGAGCTGAGTTGTACTATGTCGTTCTGTAATGGAATCTGCGATTCCAACACTAAAACACAAAATGGTAATAGCGCAATCGCTTGCAGTTTATTGTTTGGCTTGCTGCTGTTTTGAAGTATAAGCCCCATGATGATGCCGCCTACAGAGCTCAGTGGAAACAATACGGGGGCAATTATAACCACACAGATGGAACCTTCTAATAAAGTCACCATAGAGCCAATCATAAACAAAAGTGTTGCCAACCAGGGAGCGAATATGTAGTAAAGCCATGTTCTTTTAGCTTGTTTTTCCGCGTAAAAAACAGTGAGTGCACCAATCGTTATGGGTGCAGCGAAAATGAACGCTATGGACATAGGTTCATATCCCCAAACCCAACCCTTTGTCCCACCAAAAAAGATTCCGCGAAGCACCAAGCCGTAAATGGCGCCATAAATAATGGGTTTAAAAGCCGAAAAAGGTAATGTGCTCATATTTATTTTTTTCTATAGTCTGCAATGATTTTTCCTGCATTCAATACTTCTTCTTCGTGTGCGGGTTCACGCCATCTTTCTTCAATTCCGGATTGATACCATTCTTGCATAGCAGGAAGTTTAAGTAGGGTTTGCAAATAGTGTTTTGATGTATTAGATAAAGGCAATTGGTAGGTTTGTGCTCGAAATACTACTGGTGCATAAAAAGCATCGACAGCAGAAAATTTATCGCCAGCAAGAAAAGGGCCGCCAAATTCAGTTAATCCCTGATTCCAAAGCTCATCAATACGATTAATATCTTTTTGTAAAGCCTTGGAAATTTCATGTAATTCAACGCGCACTCCACAACTCATGCCACAAATATTACGCAATGTTTGAAAGCCAGAATGCATTTCGGCGGCCGCACAACGCGCCCATGTGCGCGTTATTTTATCTAATGGCCAAATTTCAGGTTTTTCTTCCGCAAGATATTCAATTATTGCCATCGAATCCCATACAATTCTGGCACCATCTTCAAGGCAGGGCACTTTTCCGCTAGGTGAAAACAGACGATATAAATCCCAAACACCATTTTCTGGAAATGGATGAATAATTTCTTCAAATTGAAAATTAAAAACTTTCATCACTAGCCATGGACGTAAAGACCATGACGAATAATTTTTATTGGCTATGTGTAGTTTTAGCATAAATAACTCTCTTTTGAGTGTATGCAATTTCAGTGTTGTTTTAATAAAAAAACAGGCCTTTCGGCCTGTTTAAAAAATCAATCCAATTTACTCAAATCTCTCACTGCACCTTTGTCCGCGCTGGTTGCCAACATCGCATAGGCTTTTAAAGATGCGGTCACTTTACGTGGGCGAATCTCTGTGGGTTTCCATGCGCTTAAACCTTTTGCTTCCATCGCTTTGCGACGTGCGTCCAGTTCAGCATCAGATAATTTCACGTTGATACTGCGGTTGGGTATGTCGATGTGGATAATATCGCCCGCTTGCACTAAACCAATGGCGCCGCCTGCTGCTGCTTCAGGAGAAACATGTCCGATACTTAAACCTGATGTGCCACCAGAAAAGCGGCCATCAGTTAATAATGCACAAGCCTTACCCAAACCTTGAGATTTCAAATAGCTTGTTGGGTAGAGCATCTCTTGCATGCCGGGGCCACCACGTGGACCTTCATAACGAATGACCACAACATCGCCTGCTTTGACCTTGCCTTCGAGTATGTCGTGTACCGCTTGATCCTGACTTTCAACAACATAAGCCGGGCCTTCAAATACCCAGCAGCTCTCATCCACCCCTGAGGTTTTTACGACACAACCGTCAATGGCGATATTGCCTTTGAGTACGGCTAATCCACCTTCTTTTGAGTAGGCGTGTTTAACCGAGCGGATACAACCTTCTACACGATCAGCATCCAGCGTCGGCCAGCGGGTTGATTGGCTAAATGCCACTTGGGTAGGAATTCCGGCAGGGCCCGCTCGATAAAAAGTAGCGACTTCTTCAGACGCAGTGACGGTGATATCCCATTTGTCCAAGGCTTCCTGAAAAGTTTTACTGTGAACTGTCGGCAGTTGATTATGGAGTAATCCACCGCGATTTAATTCCGCCAAAATACTCATGACTCCACCGGCACGATGCACATCTTCCATATGATATTTCGGCGTATTAGGGGCGACTTTGCAGAGTTGCGGAACTTTGCGGCTCATGCGATCCACATCAAACATAGTGAAGGGGACTTCACCTTCTTGGGCTGCGGCTAGTAAGTGCAGAATGGTATTGGTTGATCCACCCATAGCAATATCAAGTGCCATGGCGTTTTCAAAAGCATCAAAGGTGGCAATTGAACGCGGTAATACGCTTGCATCATCTTGTTCATAGTAACGCTTGGTGATCTCAACAATACGACGGCCGGCTTCCAAAAATAATTCTTCGCGATCTGAATGGGTTGCAAGCAATGAACCGTTACCCGGTAAAGACAAGCCCAAGGCTTCAGTCAAACAATTCATAGAATTGGCCGTGAACATGCCAGAGCAAGAACCGCAGGTTGGGCAGGCAGAGCGTTCGTAGGCGTCAACTTGTTCATCGCTGGCATTTTTATCTGTGCCTATGACAATAGCGTCAACCAAATCGAGTTTGTGATCCGCCAGTTTGGTTTTACCTGCTTCCATAGGGCCGCCCGAAACAAAAATAACCGGGACATTTAGACGCATCGCCGCCATTAACATACCAGGTGTGATTTTGTCGCAGTTGGAAATACACACAATCGCATCAGCACAATGTGCATTGACCATATATTCAACTGAGTCGGCGATAACATCGCGCGAAGGCAAACTGTAGAGCATGCCGTCATGCCCCATGGCGATACCATCATCCACCGCAATAGTATTGAATTCCTTAGCAACACCACCGGCTCTTTCAATTTCACGGCAAACCAGCTGGCCTAAATCCTTCAGGTGTACATGACCTGGCACAAATTGGGTAAATGAGTTGGCGACAGCGATGATTGGTTTTTGAAAGTCATCATCTTTCATACCGGTAGCGCGCCATAAAGCGCGAGCGCCTGCCATATTGCGGCCAGAAGTAGTGGTTTTGGAACGATAAACCGGCATACATACCTCGAATTCTATTGGTGCAGAGAAAGACACATATATTAGCAGAAACTCAGTTGTGTTTTGTGGATACAGCCTGTTACAAATCAGCTGACTGTTATTCAAAAAAATCATGTTACATTAACTTTCAATTTTTTATTTATGGAGATAGTGATGGTTAAGCTAGGTTTTGGTGTGTTGGCAGGAATTTTGGCGACAAGTTTTTCATTGGCATCGGTTGCTGACGAAGTGGCAGTTAATAAGTTAACTGACCACACAGGCTGGTATATTGGTGGGTCAATTGGCCATGTTGATTCTGAAGCTGAAAAAGCACGAAATTTTGATTCATCGGGCAATGCCTTCGGTGTTTATGGGGGCTATAACTTTTCAAAATGGTTGGGCCTTGAGATGGATTTTCAGGCGTCAGAAGATATAAAAGAAGATGTAAATCTTGGAGATGGTTCACGAGTCAAATCAGTGTATTACGCAGGATTTAGTGTGATGCCTAAAGCGACATGGCAAATCAATGATAACTTTGCTCTTTTCGGGAAAGCCGGGATGGCTGTGCTCAGTTACACAGAAGAAAGCCGACGCAGCAATTCATCCTACCGTTATCGTCATGAAGACACTTGGACGGATTTAGTACCGGGTTATGCAGTAGGCGCAGAAGTTTCAACCAATATAGGTGTAAAAATTCGCTTAGCCTATACCGCTATTTCCGGTGATCTCGAATACGATGATGATTACTGGGATGACGTTGAAGATATAGATGCGAAATTTGAAACGCTAACTCTTGGCGTACATTATCAATTTTAATTTTTTCGGCTAACCACTCGATACTTAACATAGCTTGAGCGTTGGGTGGTTGCGCTACCTCTAAAAACTCCTTCCCAAATTTTCTATCAATTGAATAAAATTAAATTGTTGCTTTCGGTGCCATAATCAATAGCTTCATATTTTTTGATCAGAACTTAATCTTTAAAAATCGCGATTTAACCTTCTACTCATAAAATTTCATAAATTTTCATGATTTCTTTGGTGTGATATATGCACTCTAGCTGTGTTGAATTACATTCGAATAATTCAGCAACCTTTACGACCTGTTCTTACTACGCAATCATTTCGTGTGTAATTAAGGACAAATAAAAAATAAATTCCACCATCTATTAATCAATAGGAAATATATGATATGAAACTTTTTATTTGCTTTGCAGCATTGGTCTTGGCACTTCCTTGCTTTGCTGGACAATCATTGGCACCTGAAGTCACGATTACCGTTAACTCCGCCACTGTAACAACTGCAACAGGTAGTGTTCGCGGAGCTGCGGCTTCCAGTGATGCACTACAGTTGATGAGCTGTAAAATCATTGCAACAAAGCCATCAGGAGCTATTGGTTCAACGACACTTACAGGAGAGTGTATTGCTGTTGATCGAGCAGGCGTACAACTTAGTTGTATAACCGTTGATTCAAAACAAGTTGAAGCGATTGAAACTTTAACACCATTATCAACTGTGACTTTTATCGTTGATTCCTCTAAACGAGAAACCTGCCGTTCAATTACCATTGATAATTCTTCTGCTGGACTTATGTAATATTACCTTCATGAAAACAAAACAGGCGGGTACTATACCCGCTTATTTTTTAGTGTTCAGTGCTGCGCATTTTATTCGTTCTACATTAATGCCGTTAACCTAAGTTTGCAGATTCTGTCACCTTTGATATGTAATTGATCCAATGTTTGATTGGCCTTCGTTCGTGTCTCATCGGCCTGTAACATTTTCTTTTCCAGTTCATAACTGTCTGCACTACATAGTTGTGTTTTTGCAGCAGCGTAGATGTTGTAATGCTTCAAAAAAATTTCTTCCGCCCGATTAAAATCATCTATTGCTAATTTATTGAGTGCTAACTTAGTGATTCCTCGATTCAGCAGGCTAATTGCCACCAGTGAATTATTTTTGGAATCCTGAGCAAGGTTCACTGCCTCCTCTGCTAGAGCTAAGGCATCTTCGCTATTTTTTTGTTGTAATAAAGTTTGGGTCTGTAAAATTTTAAAGAGTGTAAAGTCGAATAGTGACAAGCTTGTAGAGCTAACTCTATTCAGTATTGCAGCAGCCTTTTCGGGGTTGTGCTGAGATAAATATACCTCTGCAAGTTGGCGCATTGCTGAGAAAAAATCAGGGTATTGTGCAGCGATTTTATTTAAAGCTATCTCTGCTGAAGCTTTATCGCCTGCAAATAAATGGCCCAATGCTGCTGTATAGTCCTCAGTAATATTAACATTTGCAGCATTGATGTTTAAAAGCGGCTGGGGGTCATTTATGTCTAAATGTTTTGCAAGATTAAGCCATAATTGTTGCAAGCTTTCATGGAAGCTACTTCCTTCAAATCCTTTGGAAATAATCAATTTGCTTTCATTTATTAATCGATATTGTAATTCCCTGTCAGGGTATTTTCCATTTTGTCTTATGATGAGAATCATTGAGCATTGAAGACGTTTACAAAATTCATCGATATTAATTTCATCAATTGAAGTATTTGGGTGCTCTTTTTGCCAGAGATCATATTCATATTTAACAGAAGAAAAATTCACTATATTGATTGAACTTTGTCTGAGTTTATCTTTTAGTATTGCTGGAATTCCCCACTGCCATGCCGGATTTCCGCCATCAATCATGGCAGGTAAAAGGGCAATATTGGGATGTTGTTTTACATTGAAAAAGCTTCCAGGTTGAAACTTAGCCCAAAAGCAACCCGCTAAAACAACGCCTATCAAAATGGAATAAGTGATCGATCTTATTTTAATTGTATTAGATGATTTTTCTGTTTCATTGGTGCTAGCTAAAGATTTTGTGAAGTGTTCAGATAGATCCAATTTTTGAACCGGATAAACATACCTATAGCCGCGACCATGAACTGTTTTGATGTGATTTCTTTCTCCCAATATTTTTCTTGCATCCGCAATAAAACGAGTAATTGACCATTCAGTGACAACAAGATTCGGCCAGATACTGTTCATCAACTCGTCTTTGGTGACAATATCTGGATAGCGTGATACCAGCAAAGTGAGCGCAGTAATAAGCTTTTCATCTTGTGAAATTAATTGATTGGTGGTTGAGTCAATTAAAGTCATCGCGTTAGGGTTAAGAATATATTGGTCTAATAGATAACAGGAGCCAGGTGATTGTTCCTGACCAATCGGATTTTGTATGATCATAATTAACTCTGATTTCAACTTATATAACTGGGTGTATTTGGTAATTTTGTGCTTTGTAGAAATCTTTGTATAAACGCATAGTGGGTAGCCGGAACTAATACCAGCTCCAAAGCGGCTCTCAACATTCGGATGCTATATAAATGAGCGACTTATAAACGCTTACATATTAAATGAATTTAACAGCTTAGAAAATCTGGTTAGCTTAGGGTTTTTGGCTTCTGTGGACTGGGTCTGATTTATTAGAGCTTTTCTCCAGCAAATCAACTCGCGACTCCAAATTTTCTGATTTTCGCGAATTATCCTGAACTGATTTTTGTAGTTCTGTAGGTAAAGTAATATTCGCATGTGGAAATTGATCCATAATATTTCTCCGAATGAAAACTATCGCAAAGAATGTAACCCAATCATGTTCCCTTCGGTGTCATAGACAAGCGTGATAAAACCATAATTTTATCCTAAATTCAGTTGCATTATGGTGACGGGTGAGTTGCGATAATCTTCTTGCGAGAAAAATTTCCATCCCAATTTTGCGTAGAAATTTTCTTGATCAGGCGTGAATAAATAAATGCGCGAAAATCGATTTTGCTTTGCCAGTTCCATAATCGCTAGTACCAACTGAGCGCCAATGCCAAGCCCACGCTTATCAGATCCTACGTACACATTTGCAAGCCAAGGTGACAATTCCGGTTTTGTATCCATGTCTCTTGCGATAAGCGCAGCTGATCCCAATAATTCATCACCTTCAACAGCAATTAACATGGTAGGAATCACATTCTCGCCAAGATAAGAACGCATTTTTTCAATGCGGTTTTCCACGCTAGCACCCGGATTCAAATAAGACCATTCATCATGGTGCCATTGCGCCAGCGTTGGAATGTGATGAGTTGCGGTGCGTAGATCTATAATGTTCATGTAAGTGATTTAATAAAAATCTTTGATTTTCTCTGATAGTTATACAGCTCTTGTTTGCCAATCGGTAAATCCTCTATTTTGCCTTCGGAGAAGCCTTGTTCAATAAACCAGTGTGCGGTTTGGGTTGTCAGCAAAAATAATTTTTTGATTCTTTCTTTTCGCGCGATATTTTCCATTTGTTCAAGCAATGCTGCCGCTCTACCGCCGTTGCGATAATCGGGGTGAGTCACTACGCAAGAAAGTTCGGCGGTTTCACCGTAAGGATAAATGGCTGCACAGGCAATAATGCTGCCGTCTTTTTCCATGACGTGAAAATTTTGAATTTCTGTTTCCAGTAATTCACGAGAACGACGCACCAAAATGCCTGCGTCTTCGAGTGGACTAATTAAATCCAATATGCCGGCGACATCATCTATTTTAGCTTTGCGAAGATGCTCATAAAAACCGGCGTAAATTAAAGTGCCTGAGCCGTCTCGCGTAAATAATTCTGTTAACAATGCACCATCGGTGGTGTAACTCATCAACTGGGCTCGCCTCACACCTTGTAAGCAACTCAAGTAACATGCGCTGAGTGCTTGCTGCTCGTCATGTTGCATATTTTTGCCGTGCTCAGCCAGCCAATCTTTGCACTCGCTTATCGACATTTGACTCATCAATTTATCTTCATCATCTTTAATACCGGGGCCTTCAATAAATGCCAATAATTTATCGGCCTTTAATGCACTGGCAATATGAGTTGCAACTTCACTAAACGAAAGGTTAAAAATTTCTCCGGTGGGTGAATATCCCAGTGGCGATACGACAACAACTGCACCGGTATCCAACACACTGTTGAGTGAGGCGGTATTAACTTTGCGAACTTTTCCTGTAAGTTGAAAATCAATTCCGTCAATTACGCCGTAAGGCATGGCCACAACGAAATTTCCGCTAATCACTTGCATGTCCGCATCATGCATAGGCGAATTAGGTAAGCCAGTTGAAAGTGCCGCTTCGAGTGTGGTTCTGGCGGTTCCTATAGCTTCGATTACCAAAGGTAAGCTTTCGCTGTCAGTAATTCGCATATGGTTATGGAAATGGCTGAAGGTATCAGCGATTTGCAAACGCTCATCGATTTGTGGTCTCGCGCCGTGCACAAGAACCAATCTCACGTCGAGACTACAGAGCAAGGCTATGTCGTGCACAATGTTATGAAAATTTGCATGCGTAATTGCCTCACCCGGCAACATCACCACAAATGTTTTATCACTGTGTCGATTGATATAGGGGGTGGCTTGTCTAAACCATTTAACGTAATCATGAATATTTGACACGGTAATTCTCGGCTATTAAAAATAAATTGTTTTTTGGGTTTTATGACTTTCTTCTGCAGCCAATAAAATCTCTATGGCTAATAATGCCTGTTGCGCGCCAAAACGCAATGCCTCTTTGCCTGAAATGCTGGCCGCTATATTCGAATAAAAATCTTCATAAGAGCCTATCTCGCTTTCGATACGAGAACTATGATTGCCTGATTCAGTTTGTAGATGCAAGAGACCATAGTTGTCATCCTGATGTTTGGCCCAGTCTTTATGTCCGGGTAATATTCCATTTTGCAACTGCGATTCCTGCACATCTAGCCCAAATTTTAGAAAAGATCCCTTATCACCGTGAATACTCACAGTTGCACCTTTAGCGCTGACGAATGTGTTGGAGCGCAAAAGTACACGCATATCGGCGTAATACAAATACACATTAAAATAGTCGGTTGCGCCCTTTTTGCGACGTAAACTGCGCATGTCGGCAGTCACTGCTTGCGGCTTGCCAAATAAAGTTAGAATCGAATCCACCATGTGCACACCTAAATCAAACCAGGTGCCAGCGCCAGGTAAATCATCTTCCTTCCAGAGCTTATGAGTGATGTTATTGCGGTAGCGATCATAATGCCATTCAACTTCCACAATTCTGCCTAATTGTTTGGATTCAGCAATTTTTTTAACAGTGAGATGATCCGTTTCTAAACGTTTATTATGAAACACAGCAAGGATCTTTTTCTGTTTTTCAGCAAGAGCAATTAATTCGCGCCCTTGCTGCAAATCAATCACAAAGGGTTTTTCCGTTACCACATGTTTGCCTGCTTCTAATGCAGCTTTGGTCATAGAGTAATGAAATTGATTTGGTGTGTTGATTACAACCAAATCAATATTTGCATCTTGTAAAATTTCATCAAAGTGTTTGCATATTTTTACATGAGGAAATTCATTTAATGCCGAATCACTATTGCGCTGCAACACGCTGCGCAGCTGAAAACCTGGTTCGGCAGTAATAAGCGGTGCATGAAAAACTTTTCCTGACATACCGTATGAGCAGAGTGCAACTTGATACATACAAGACCTTATTAATCCAGCCGCTTTTTAAAGTTTAATGTTGCTATGACAATTCCAACAGTGGCGAAGATGAGTAAACAAGCCATATCACCTAATAAGTCCGTCCATTCTGCTCCGCGCAGAACAACTCCGCGAATCATACGTACAAAATGTGTGGCGGGTAAGGCTTCGGCAATCCATTGTGCTGGTACAGGCATGGCAACATAGGGAAACATAAATCCTGACAGTAAAATGGATGGTAGTAGAACAAATACCGTCATCTGCATGGCTTGTAATTGAGTCTTGGCTTTGGTGGAAATTAATAATCCTAAAGCGAGACTGGCGAGAATAAAGCTCAAGGTTACAATAAACAGAGAGACAATATGTGTAGGTAAAGGCACGGCAAATAGCCAATGACCTAACAATAGAATGATGCACATTTGAAATAAACCGATAAAAATATAAGGCAATATTTTGCCTAACATTAATTCTAATGGTCTTACCGGAGTGGTAATTAAAAATTCCATATTGCCCTGTTCGCGTTCTCTAACTATGGCGGCAGATGTAAATAATATCATTGTCATAGTTAAAATAATGGCAATTAATCCCGGCACTATATTCACAGCGCTGCGCTGTTCGGGATTAAAATAACTGACTACTTCATAGACCGCCGTAGGTGCTTCTCGTACAGGTACACCGCGAATGCCGATAGGCATTTGTCTAAGACCTTTGATCGCATTGGTTAGCATGGGGTCAGACGCATCGGTAATCCATTGCCCAACAGGTGCTGCAGTGGCATCGCGCTCTTTATCGATCACGCGACGATTAAAATCATCGGGTAAATATAAAACTGCGTTAACTTTTCCTTGTGTTATTGCAGCTTCTGCTTGCGTTAACGATTCAAAATGAAATTGAAAATCGACAACTTGCGAGGCTTCCAGATCCTGAATTAATTGTCTGCTGAGGCTGCTGTTGCTGTTATCGATGAGTCCCACTGGTACATGGCGAACATCGGTGTTAATGGCGTAACCAAATAACATCAGTTGCACAAAAGGAATCATTACAATCATGCCAAAGGTGATGCGATCACGTGATAATTGTTTTAACTCTTTAAAGACTATAGCGCCAATTCTAGCGATGCTGAGCATAGGCGGTTCCTGTATTAGCAACAAATACATCCTCAAGACTCGGGCGAACTTGTTGATATTCAATAGTAAGTCGATGTGATTGCCTTAATGAATCCAGTAAGGATAAATGGTCTTTTTTGAGTAGAACACGTAAGCGAATACCAATTTGTGCCGCGGACAAAACTTGCGATTGTTCCAATAATATTCGTTTAACCTGTCGTAAATTTTCACCGCTAATTTCTACAACATCAGCATGCATTTTTTCCATTAATTCATCGGGGCTTCCATCTGCCCGTTTTTCTCCAGCTTCTAAAATGGCAAGGCGATGACAGCGTTCGGCTTCATCCATATAGTGAGTTGAAACGATTATGCTGGTGCCTGCGTCGCTGAGATCGAATAATCTTTCCCAAAACTCACGGCGATTTTCCGGATCAACAGCGGAAGTCGGTTCATCTAAAAATAATAATGAAGGCTTATGCAAAGTCGCAGCGGCTAATGCCAGTCGTTGCCTTTGTCCGCCGCTTAGTGATCCGGCCATAACTTTTTGTTTGTCGACTAAGTGATAAAGTGATAATAATTCTTCAATGCGTGTTTTAGCGGCTATTGAATTGACGCCATAAATTTTCGCCACAAATTGTAAATTTTCAATCAAGGTCAAATTTTCATAGAGTGAAAATTTTTGGGTCATATAGCCAATATGCTCGCGCAGTTTTTCAGCGTCTTGCGGTAATTCACAGCCCAATACGCGAATTTTCCCGTGTGTGGGTGTTAATAATCCTGTGAGTAAACGAATAGTGGTGGATTTTCCGCAGCCATTAGGCCCGAGAAAACCATAAATGCATCCTTTGGGAACCTTTAAATCAACATTATTGACGGCGAGATAGTCACCAAATTGGCGGGTCATACCTTCGGCTTCAATTACCCACTCGGTCATTTCAGCTCCATATGCAGTGGAACGCCTGTCGGTAAGTCATCTGCATTTTGTAAATCGACTTTCATTTTAAACATAAGACGAGAGCGTTCTGATTGATGCAAGGCAAAGTAGGGCGTAAAAAAAGGACGCGGACTAATAAAACGAATTTTTCCACTAACAGGTTTATCTGTGCCATCAATAATAATATTGACTGAGTCATTCACTTTGTAATGAGCGAGCGACGTTTCAGGTAAGGATATACGTGCATAGGGCGATGAATTGCTGGCGATAATGACAACAACCGCCCCCATGGGAACTCGCTCGCCAACTTCAAAGGGAAAATCCTCAATTGTGCCGTCGCGAGTGGCAATGATATTTAAATCATTTAATTTTTTTGTTTCCTGTGCGAGTAAAGCCTGAGCATTTTTTAATGATGCTTGCGCTTGCGCGATCACTTCTTCGCGACTGCCATTTTGCAGTTCGTGTAACTGTTGTGTACTGTCATCCAACTGTGCTTGTGCTATATCACGTTGTAATTTGGCTTGATCCAAATCTGAAGCTGAGATCATTGATTGATTGCGCAGTGATTCACGTCTTTCCAGTTCGTGCTGTGCGTTATTGCGCTTGACTTGCGCCTGTTGTACTCGCGCTTTGGCACTGGCAATTTGTTCTTGTCGAGATCCATTTTGATAAAATTCCAAGGAGGCTTGTAATCGATCAACCTCTGCTTGCATTTGTGCTACTCGTTGGGTCTCCTGTTGATTATCGAAACTTAGCAGTAAATCCCCTTTTTTAACCTGTGCACCTTCTGGTACATGACGAGCTAACAAAATTTCATTGGCGGTGGCAGTGAGTGTAATTCTGTCACGCTCCAAAGTACCAAAAGCGGATGGCGCTTCCATTTTTTCGCAGCTCATTAGAACAAATGTTGTGAATAATAAAATAAGGAGTTTCAATACAGGTTCCTCTATAGACAAAATTTTTCAATTAATCCGCGAACTATGTTAACTGCGAGCTCTAATTGGTTGAGCGCAATATATTCATCAGGTTGATGTGCTTGATTAATAGATCCCGGCCCCAGCACTACCGTTTGCATTCCCATTTGTTGCATAAAAGGCGCTTCAGTTGCAAAGGCAACACTTTCTGAGTGATTGCCGGAAAGTTGCTCACAGATTTTAACCAATTCAGATTCTGCATCTTCCGCAAAAGGTTCAACACCTTCAAATAAAGAAGAAAAAACAATGTCAGTTTTGCTGGCTTCTGCAATGGGCGTTAATCGTTGTTGTATGGCGTTGCGTATTTCCATATTGTCCATTCCCGGCAATAATCGTAAATCGAAATGCAATTCACATTCTGCGCAAATTCGATTGGCGCCATCACCGCCATGAATGCAGCCTAAATTTAATGTCGGAGTTTGCACGGCAAAGCCGGAGTTGTGATAACGCGATTGCAAATCGCCGCGCAATTTTTTTAATTCAACTATGACGTCGGACATAGCATCCAGAGCATTCTTACCTAACGCAGGATTTGATGAGTGTCCGCTTTTTCCTTGCACGCGAATAGATTCCATCATAATGCCTTTATGCATACGAATAGGTGTGAGTTCTGTGGGTTCACCAATAACTGCATATCGAGGTGTGGCGTTGTGGATTCCTTGTTTGGCTAATGCGCGTGCGCCATTCATACTACTTTCTTCATCAGCTGTAGCTAACACAATCAACGGATGTTTAAAGGCACTATTTAAATAAGGTTGTACAGCTTGCAATATCACCGGAAAAAATCCTTTCATATCAGTTGCACCTAATCCGTAGAGCAGCTGATTTTTTTCGGTGAGAACAAAAGGATCTGATTGCCAGGAATTTTCATCATAAGGCACTGTGTCACTATGCCCTGCCAATACCAATCCACCATCGCCTTGCCCCAGAGTGGCAATTAAATTAGCTTTACCTGATTGCGACAATGGCAATATCTGTGTTTTGAATCCCAAATCGCCAAACCAATTGGCGAGCAACTCTACAACAGGCAAATTGGCCATATCCCATTTCGGAACAGCACAGCTTACCGAGGGTTTGGCGACTAATTGCGATAATTGATCTTTATAAATAGTAGCGTTAAATGACATAACTTATCCCAAGAGATGTTTTCCAATCTTCTGATTTTAGGCCTGATACAGGACCAATTGCATCATTTCATTCTAACTTTTTACTATTTTGATTATATTAATCAGATTTGCTTAGGAGTTGATAGACTATTATGACCATTTCCTCGATTTATAAAAATAAAAGTAGAGTAAATAAAATGTTAGTTAAATTACTTTTCATGATCTTGATCAGCTTCTCATTTCAGATCTTGGCAGAAGAAAAAAATCTAGAAGCTTCGGCGAAAATCCTTGGTGTTTCGGTAGTAAATGATTTGCTGGCACATGAATCCTATATGCAGTATGTGAGTGACCATTATAACGGCCTTCATTATGCTGAGGCCGCTGTGGGTTATGGCGCATTAAAATTTTTGGCTGAAATAAAAGATCAGTCATTGATAACCGCCATAGATATTCGCTATGCCAATGTTCCAGGTGTGGAAAGCTTACTAACTGCTGAGCATGTTGATGCTAATGTTTGGGGCGCCTTGCCACTAGAGCAGTATTTGCTGACAAAGGAAAAAAGGCATTTGCAATTTGGATTGGAGTTAGCTGACGCACAGTGGAAAAATCCTTTGCCTAATGGTCTTAGTCATCAAACACGTTTTTGGATTGATGATATGTGGATGATTGGAATTCTACAAATTCAAGCTTATCGTGCGACAAAAAATTCTGTGTATCTTGATCGTGCTGCTTTGGAAATTTCAGCGTATCTCAAAAAGTTACAACAAAAAAATGGATTGTTTTTTCACGGTCCTGATGCACATTTTTATTGGGGGCGAGGAAATGGTTGGGTGGCCGCCGCTTTGGCGGAATTGTTAAGTGAATTACCAAGAACTCATCCGCAATATTCCTATATAGAAAACTGCTACAAAATTATGATGAAATCTTTGTTAAAGTATCAGGCGAAATCCGGTATGTGGAGACAGCTGGTCGATCATCCGCAATCTTGGGAGGAAAGTTCTGCTACTGCTATGTTCGGCTTTGCAATGACAGTGGGCGTGGAAAAGAAAATATTAAAAAGTCAGCAATATAAACGCGCGTACCAAAAAGCTTGGTTCGCTTTAGTACAACGCGTTGATGAAAAAGGACGCTTGAGCGATATTTGTGTTGGCACAGGACAAAGTCAGGACGTAAATTATTATTTATCACGACCTTCGGTAATAGGGGATTTTCATGGGCAGGCACCACTTTTATGGTTTGCGCAGAAAATTATTTCTCTCAATAATAAAGGTAAAGAAATTTGAATCGGTTGAATAGTCATCAATGTAAAGATTGGATCCAAAAAAACAAAAAAGCTCGACTTGAGTCGAGTTTTTTCATTTTCAGCTTTATAAAAGATCTAAGCAAACACACCCTTAAAGAAATAGAAAAACAAAATTGATAAACCGGCACCGGCAGGCAAAGTGATTAACCAGGAGGCGAATATGCCGCCGATTACGCCAAGATTTAATGCACCTATACCGCGAGCGAGTCCAACACCTAAAACCGCACCAACTAACGTGTGCGTAGTAGAAATTGGCAGGCCAATTCCAGACGCGATAACCACTGTGGCAGCGGCGGCCATTTCTGCAGCGAAGCCGCGGCTTGGTGTGAGCTCGGTAATTTTTTTGCCGATGGTGACCATAACTTTGTAGCCGTAGGTGGCAAGTCCGACCACTATGCCCACGCCACCTAACAATAATATCCAGGGTTCAACTGTCGCTTTGGCTTCAACAGCGCCAGATTTGATAACGCTGAGAACAGCAGCCATAGGGCCGACGGCATTGGCAACATCATTTGAGCCGTGAGCAAAAGCCATGGCGCAAGCGGTGAAAATCATCAGTACACCAAAAACCCGTTCAACACTGGAGAAACGATTATTTTTATCCGCTGTTTTATCTTGTGTAATACGGCTTAATAGAAAGACACCTATCGCTGCCACGATCAAACCTATGACTGATGCAATCATCATGGATTGAAGAAAAGTGAATTCAACATTATGAGCTTTGAATACATATTTTAAGCCTTTTAAAAGCGTCACCATTGACAAGAAAAAACCGACGGCAAACATATAAAAGGGGATGTAACGTTTAGCGTTCGCAAAAGGATCTTCGGTATCGAGAATCAAATGTTGAACGGAGCGGAAAATCCAGAAAGAGATAATTCCCGCAACCAGTGGTGAGGTAACCCAGCTGGCAACAATTCCCCAGACTTGTCCCCAATGCACTGCATCAGAAGAAATGCCGACAGCAGCAAAACCAATGATGGCGCCGACAATGGAGTGGGTAGTGGAAACTGGCCAACCTAAAACTGATGCTATAAATAACCAGGTACCTGCGGCTAAGAGTGAACCCAGCATTCCATAGACAAATAGGTCGGGATGAGTTGCCATCACACTGACATCGACAATGCCGCTGCGTATGGTTTCTGTCACCTCACCGCCCGCAAGATAGGCACCCGTAAATTCAAAGACCATGGCAATAAAAATGGCCTGTTTCATGGTTATTGCACGTGAACCAACAGAGGTGCCCATTGCATTAGATACATCGTTGGCACCAATGCCCCAAGCCATAAATAAACCAAAAGCACAGGCCAGGACAAAAAGGATTTGGCTATATTCAGCGAATAGAGTCATGAGAAATACCTAATAAAGTGAGATGAAATTAATGCGCTAACAAGAGTTGTAAACGACCGCCAACGTTGTGGGCACGATCGGCCAAGTCGCCAATCCAGTCGATGATGTTGTACAAAAACATCACATCAACGGGTGGTAACTGGGACTCCAGCGCAAATAAAGAGGTGCGAACACCTATTTCTAACTTATCGGCTTTTTCCTCAAGCTCATCCAGTTCTTGAATCATTTTTTCAACGACGGTTAATTCGCGTCCACTGAAACCTGTTTCAAGAAGTTCATCCAATTCATTGATTGCCGTTAGGGCTTGTTCTGCTGCTGCAACACTGGAGCGGACAAAATCCAGCATTTGCGATTGCATGCTCTCGGGTATGCTCATCTTGCGGCCCATAATGATGCCGGCAATATCTTTGGCGCGGTTGGCAATGCGATCTTGAGTCGTCAATAACTCAAGAATATCGCCACGAGGCACAGGTAAAAACAGGCTTTTGGGAAGGTGCAATCGGAGTTGTTTTTTGATTTCATCTGCTTCGTGTTCAAATCCAACAATACCTTGCTGGATTTTACTGGCGTTCTCCCAATCTCCACGGGTTATGGCTTCAAAAAAGCTCACCAATTCGACCGCTGCCTTTACGGCGACTGCCATATGTTCTTGCATAGGTTTGATAGGTGAACGACCGAATAGATTCGAGAAGTTGGCAAATGGCATAAAAGTCTCTCCTGGAAAAGTGGGTGCAGTATAAAAATTTGATGATCCAAGGTCACGAATAATTTTTGCAGTTTTATGACAGGCTCGATTTTCTGACGGAGCTTTTGCACACAAGCACAGACGCAGCCAGCATTAGCGGCTACAATCCATGCAATCCTGGTGATAAAAATAAGTGTGGAATTCCATTATGGCGGCAGTTATAGACAAATTCCTTGACTTGCGAGGAGTCATTCAAGACCTGATTCGCGACAATCGCATGTCCCAAGAGGATGGAAATCGGGTTCTGGGTGCCAGTCGATCACACGAACAGGCAGTAATGCATCCCTTGAATTACCTTGCTACTCAAGGGATTGAAGACCTGGAAAGGCCCGGTAAAAATCTCGATATTGAAACACTAACACAATGGTTGGCGGCCAAAGCCAAAATGCCTTGCGTACATATTGACCCGATGAAAATTGACGTATCGAAATGCACAGAAGTTATGGGTTATGCCTTTGCCAAGCGTCACAACATTCTCTGTGTACAAGTCACACAAGATGAAGTTTTAATTGCTTGTGCTCAACCGTTTATTGCTGGTTGGGAGCCACAGGTCGAACATGTTGCCCGTCGCAAAGTGAAAAAGGTATTTGCTAATCCAGGCGATGTTCAACGCTACATGGTTGAGTTCTACACTTTGGCGCGTTCTATTTCAGGTGCTGCTGGTGGCGCTGCTTCAATGGTCACCAATTTTGAGCAACTGGTGGAATTGGGCAAAGCCACAGATCCGGATGCCAATGATCAGCACATAGTTAAAATTGTCGATTGGTTATTGCAATACGCTTATGACCAACGTGCCAGTGACATTCATATAGAACCGCGTCGCGAAATAGGTCGCATACGTTTTCGAATTGACGGTGTGTTGCATCAAGTTTATGAATTGCCTGCCAGTGTAGCGACAGCGGTTACCAGTCGTTTCAAAGTCTTGGCGAGAATGGACATAGCTGAAAAACGTAAACCTCAGGATGGTCGCATCAAAACACGTCGATCAGATGCCAGCGAAATTGAATTGCGGGTATCCACATTGCCCACTGCTTTTGGCGAAAAATTAGTGATGCGAATTTTTGATCCGCAAATCTTAATGCGTAGTTTTAATGAGCTGGGATTGGTGGGAGAAGATTACCAACGCTGGCTCAGTATGTTGCAAAGACCCAATGGAATTTTGTTGGTAACTGGCCCAACTGGATCGGGAAAAACTACCACGCTTTATACCTCGTTACGACAAGTTGCAACGTCGGAAGTAAATGTCAGTACTATCGAAGATCCCATCGAAATGGTAGAAGAAACGTTCAATCAAACTCAAGTGCATCACAAAATTGGTTTGGATTTCGCGGCAGGAATTCGCAGCCTGATGCGGCAAGATCCCGACATTATTATGGTCGGCGAAATCCGCGATTTGGAAACTGCGCAAATGGCAGTACAAGCTGCACTTACGGGCCATTTGGTTTTATCAACCGTTCACACTAACGATGCACCTGCGACAGTTGCGCGTTTATTGGATTTAGGTATCCCTTCCTATTTAATCAACGCAAGTTTGTTAGGTGTAATGGCGCAGCGATTGGTGCGAACGCTTTGCCCGCATTGCAAAGAAGAAGGCACATTGAATCCCGTGCACTGGCAAGAATTAGTAGCTCCTTGGAAAGTATCTCTACCTACAAAAGTGTATCGACCTGTGGGTTGTTTGGAATGTCGAAACACCGGTTATTTAGGTCGACAAGGTATCTATGAAATTATGTTGCTGTCAGATAATTTAAAAGAAAAAGTCACAGCAGATTTCAATCTACAAGAATTGCGTCGCCAAGCGATGAAAGAAGGAATGCGTACGCTGCGTTTATCCGGTGCGCAAAAAATTTCCGCAGGTATTACAACCATGGAAGAAGTTTTGCGTACAGCGCCGCCGGCTGAAAAGTAAGAGATCGAATTGATTCATCGATTTGGTTAGTAATTGTTACTTATTTAGCGAATACTGTGATTGATCAAATCAAAAAAAGTGCAGTAAATAATAACAGGTAGGAGTAGACCCACTAAGCTACCCAGAAAGTACTTTGAAAACGGTATTCCTGATAGTGCTAGAGAATAATTCAATGCGGGGGCCGTTTGAAATAGCGTGCGAAGTATGACAACAGTTTTAATCGGGTTATGATCCAATTGAGCTAATATTTTTTTCGCAAATGGACTTTCCAGCTGACGAAGTGCATTTCCACCAACAATTCGAATAACCCAGTAAGTTACAGAGCAGGAAACAATTGCCGCTAGATAGCTGACGGCTGCACCTTCAATTTGCCCAAGTGTGACAACAGCGGCGCCTAGAAATACAAATCCGGGTATTTGAATCAAATTGCCTAAAGAATAAAGCGCGGCAAATACAATGACTCCAATAATGAAGTGATGATTAAAGTTGTTTTGAATAAATGCTAGAGAAATTTTTTCTCTTAGTCCGGTAAATTCAAAAATACAGAACAACAGCACTAGAAATATAACTGTCAGTATGAGTCGGGTATATTTTTTGAGCACAGTGGTAATCTCTGTCGGCCGATATTATTTATTAAAATTGAGTTGTTAAAATAAAGACGCTATCCAACTCCACAAGCCTACCATTTTCCCGCCGACAATCATTAACATAATTGCGAGTGCAGGGCGCAGCCAGTGATCTGCTACGCGATTGGCTAAATGGCTGCCAACATAAATACCAGGTAGTGAACCTATTAATAAATTACCAAGTAAAACCCAATCAACATTGCCTAATCCTGCGTGACCTAATCCCGCCACCAGTGTAAGTGGTACAGCATGTGCGATTTCAGTTCCCACCAAACGAACCGTGGGCAGGAGTGGAAACAAAATAAACAACGCAACTGTACCTAGAGCTCCAGCACCAATAGACGTAATCGTCACTATTCCACCCAAGATAAAGCCTACAGCCACTGTAGTAATAAATTGCTGCTGGCGATTCATCCGACTAACCCATAAATCATTTTTTTTGCTGTAATTAAAAATTTTGCGTTTGAATAAAATGGCAATAGCTGTGACGAACAAGGTATAACCCAGAGTGATTTTAATGATGCTATTGAGTGCATCAATATTTGATGTCATGTGATGTAACCACACCAGAGTGAGCCCCGCTGCTGGTAAACTGCCCAATGCCAGCCAGCCAGTAATATGCCAATCAATATTTTTCTTTTTATGGTGAACATGAACGCCACCGGCTTTGGTTATGGCCGCATAGAGCAGGTCTGTACCTACTGCGCTGGTAGCAGGAATGCCAAATTGCAGGAGTATAGGCGTCATCAAGGATCCGCCCCCAACTCCTGTCAAACCTACAATAAAGCCAACAAGCAAACCTGCGATAACATAAACCAGTTGAATGTCCATGAACATGACTCAAAGTAAAAGTTTGCGCAGACTATCGAGTTGTTTTATCTCTGTAAAATAGTGAAAGGTTTGGATCTTAGATGTTAATGCTATAAGTCTTTGTCTAGACTGTAATTTTAAATCCCCCCTAACCCCCCTTTGTCAAAGTGGGGGATTGTTCTCTGCTAGGGTGAGGGAGATTAAACATCAAAAAGGAATCACAATGCTCAATATTCATTCAGTACCTGAATTGCTAAAACCTTTCGCCGAAAAAGCGTGGAAGGATTATGTGGACGCAGAAGCTCGCGAAAATCTTCCTTCGTTAGAATCACTTTTAATTCCCCACTTTGACAAACGGGGGCTAGGGGGGATTTTAACTGTAGATTTGTTTGCACAGCAACTCACGAAAGTATTTGTTGGCAGTGAATATTTTACGCAAGCTGTTGCGCGTAAACCTCAGCTTTTGCAAATGTTAGTGACATCTGGACGATTATTTTCATTGGAGCCAATTACCGATTGGATTAATCAATTTATCGAGCAAGGGAAGAATCTGGCTACAGAAGTAGAGCTGGATAAATATTTGCGTTTGCAACGACAAGAACAGCAATTGATTGCTATTTGGCAGGATCTAAATCGCTTGCTTTCCATGCAGGAATTGACCGCAAATTTATCACAATTTGCCGATGCAGCAATTCATCTTGCTGCTGATTGGCACTATCGCGATTTGCAAAAACGCTATGGAACGCCGATTGGAAAAGAATCGGGATTGGCTCAGCCATTTATGGTATTGGGCATGGGTAAGCTAGGTGCACAAGAATTAAATTTATCGTCTGATATAGATTTAATTTTTACTTTTCCAGAATCTGGCGATACAGATCATGCCGTAAGTTCGATTAGTAATCAGGAATTTTTTGGTAAGCTAGGACAAAAAATTATTAAAAGTCTGGATACTATGAATGCAGATGGATTTGTTTTTCGTGTCGATATGCGATTGCGTCCGCATGGACAAAGTGGCTCTTTGGCGATGAGTTTTGTGGGCATGGAAGATTATTATGAAACTCAAGGCCGTGACTGGGAAAGATATGCCATGGTGAAAGCGCGATTAGTCGGTTGGGCTAACAGCAATGAAAAGCCGGCGCTATCTATCGAATCGGCGGGCAACCAATTGCGAGAAATTTTGCGTCCTTTTACTTATCGTCAATATATTGATTTTAGTGTGATTGATGCCTTACGTGATATGAAAGGATTAATTGCGAGACAAGTGCAACGAAAAGGTATGAGTGCCGATGTCAAACTGGGCGAGGGGGGTATTCGTGAAGTTGAATTTATTGTTCAGGCATTTCAATTAATTCGCGGTGGTCGCGATAGCCGGTTGCAAGAAAGACAGGTCTGCAAAATGTTGCCTTTTTTGGAGGCTGAAAAATATTTACCGGAAAATATCGGAAAAGAGTTACTTGAAGCCTATGTTTTTCTGCGTAACACCGAACACACTATACAAGCTTGGCAAGATCGACAAACACAGTCTTTGCCGGCTGATCCTTTGAATCAATTACGTTTGGCTTGGGTAATGGGGTTTTCAGATTGGGACGATTTTTTTGCCAAGCTGCAAAATTATCGGGATTTTATTCATAAAGAATTTCGATCTGTCATTGCGGCAAACGAGGATGAGCAGCCTGTCAATCAAAGCGCAATACATTTTTGGTTGAGTTTGTGGGATGGCAGTTTGCAAGGTGATGAAGCACAACAACAGCTGGCTGATCGCGATATAGATTCGGGCGCTGAATTGCTAAAACATTTACACGATCTGCGTGCCAGTCGTTCTGTTAAATCCATGCAGGCCACCAGCCGTACACGATTGGATAAATTTATTCCTTTGTTATTGATGTCTATTGCTGAAAAATCTCAATCAGGAGAAATGCAGTTAAGTTTTGCCGACGCCTTGCATAGGGTTAAACCATTGATTGAAGCCGTTACACGTCGGACATCTTATTTAGTGTTGTTAATTGAAAATCCTATCGCATTACAACAACTGGTTCGTTTGTGTTCGGCGAGTATTTTTATTGCAGATCAACTCACGCACTATCCTGCATTACTTGATGAATTATTAACGCCCGAAAGTTTGTATGCGCCACCGAATAAAGAATTATTGCGCGATGAATTACGACGAGAAGTGTTGCGTTTATCCTGGGATGATCTTGAAGGGCACATGGAAGCACTGCGATATTTTCGCTCTGCTCATGCGTTGCGTGTAGCAGCCAGTGAAGTCACCGGCGCTTTACCTCTGATGAAAGTCAGTGATTATCTCACTTATATCGCCGAAGTTATTTTGGAACACGTATTAGAGTTGGCCTGGCAATATATGGTTGCGCGTCACGGTTATCCCAAGCGTGAAGATGGTAGCTTGGTTGAGAGACCAGAGTTTATTGTTGTGGCCTATGGCAAATTGGGCGGTATTGAGTTGGGGCATGGCTCGGACTTGGATCTGGTATTTATTCACCGTGCATTTGCTAATGGTGTTAGCAGCGGCGAGAAAGAATTGGATAATTTGAGTTTTTATACGCGTCTGGGGCAGCGAATTATTCATATTCTCAATACGCACACTATGTCAGGGAAATTATACGAAGTGGATATGCGATTGCGCCCTTCAGGAAATTCCGGGTTATTAGTTTCCTCTTTAATCGGATTTGAAAAATATCAGCAGAACGAGGCTTGGACCTGGGAACATCAAGCGCTGGTCAGAGCAAGAGTGGTGGCAGGAGAGCAAATGCTTGCTGAAGCATTTGAGCAGGTCCGCCAAGAGATTTTACGAAAACCGCGCGATCTGAATGAGTTGCGAAAAGATGTGGTGGATATGCGCCAGAAAATGCGCGATCAATTAGGCAGTGCTAGTCAATCCCGACAAAAAGGGACTGATATTTTTAATATTAAACAGGATGCTGGAGGTATCGTGGATATTGAATTTATGGTTCAATACGCGGCCTTGGCTTGGGCAAATCAACAGCCCGATGTCATCCGGTACACGGACAACATTCGCATACTGGAGTCACTTCAAGCAGCAGGTTTACTCGATGCTGACGCAGTGGCCCAACTGATCGCAGCCTACAAGGCTTACCGATCCACAGGGCATAAATTGGCGCTTCAACATCAGGAAGCTATTATCGAAGGCGATCATCCATTTGAGACTGAACGTCAAGCGGTAATGACTCTCTGGCAGCGCTTAATGGCGACCGCGTAAAAAGATGTTTCATCTGGCGGCATGTTTTCCACCAATCGAATTTAGGAGTTGGCTATGTCATTTGCCGATCGCGACGGCGTAATCTGGCTTGATGGCGAACTGATCCCCTGGCGCGATGCCAAGGTTCACGTTTTAACCCACACACTGCATTACGGTATGGGCGTTTTTGAAGGCGTTCGTGCGTACAAAAGTTCTACTCTTGGCACCAGTATTTTTCGTTTAAAAGAACATACTGATCGCCTGTTCCGTTCCGCGCATATTATGCGTATGAAAATGCCTCATACCAAAGAAGTGATCAATGAAGCACACAAGTTAGTTGTGCGCGAAAATAAATTGGATGAAGCCTATCTTCGCCCTATGGCCTTTTATGGTTCTGAAGGTATGGGATTGCGCGCAGATAATTTAAAAGTACACGTGATGGTTGCTGCCTGGAACTGGCCATCTTATATGTCGCCAGAAGCCAAAAATAATGGCATTCGAATTCGCACGTCCAGCTATACCCGTCACCATGTGAATATTTCCATGTGTAAAGCTAAAGCAAACGGCCACTACATCAATTCACTGCTGGCTTTGCAAGAAGCATTGGACAGTGGATGTGAAGAGGCCTTGTTGCTGGACGCTGAAGGTTATGTCGCTGAAGGTAGTGGTGAGAATTTCTTTTTGGTTCGTGACGGCGTGATCTATACACCGGAATTAACCTCATGTCTGGATGGAATTACTCGCAACACCATTTTCCAATTGGCAGCTGACTGTGGTTATATCATCAAAGAAAAACGTATCACTCGCGACGAAGTTTATATTGCGGATGAAGCCTTTTTTACTGGAACTGCTGCAGAAGTTTTACCCATACGCGAATTGGATGGTCGCCAAATTGGCGAAGGTCATCGTGGACCAGTCACCACCCGTCTGCAAGATTTGTATTTCAAATCAGTACGCGGTGAATTGGCTGGGCACACTGATTGGTTGGCGCCGGTTGCTAAATAATTTTTTTCAGTAAGTTTCACCCTCTCCCCAACCCTCTCCCATCAAGGGAGAGGGAGCAGATTCGAGTTCTGAACTAATGTGGTTTGAAATTTTGAATATTTTAAATTCAATAAAAATGTTGAAAACAACCACATTCCCTCTCCCCTTGTGGGAGAGGGGCGGGGGAGAGGGGGGCTTTTAAAAGTGAATCAAATCTCATTTCCCGAATCACTCAAAAAAATTCAGAAAATCCTGATTATCGGTCCGGCGTGGATCGGTGACATGGTCATGGCGCAATCTCTTTTTAAATTATTAAAAATTCGCAATCCACAATCAGAGCTTCATGTCTTGGCATCGCCTTGGACAAAACAACTTTTGCAAACTATGCCGGAAATTGCGCAAATTATTGATATGCCATTGGGGCATGGCGTGTTTGCTTTTACAGCGCGATATCAATTAGGGAAGTCATTACGCAACTCCGGTTATGAACAGGCGATTTTATTACCTAATTCTTTTAAATCAGCGTTAATTCCTTTCTTTGCAAAAATTCCGCTACGTACTGGCTGGCGTGGTGAAATGCGTTATGGATTGTTAAATGATCATCGAATATTGAATAAAAAAAATTATCCGTTGATGGTGCAACGTTATTTGGCCTTAGCTTTTGAAAACAATGCTGAGCCGCTTTCAGAATTTCCTTATCCACAATTATCAGTGGGTTTAGTTGAAAAAGATCAACTGCTGAATCAATTTTCACTCGAATTACATAAGCCGGTAATGGTTATTTGTCCAGGCGCTGAATATGGTCCATCAAAACGATGGCCGGAAAATTATTATGCTGAACTGGTGGATGAAAAAACTCGCAAAGGTTGGCAAGTCTGGCTAATGGGTTCTGCAAAAGATAAACAAGTAACGGATTTATTGGTTGAGCAGGTAACGGATGAAAATAAATCCTCTGTGTATAATCTTGCAGGTGCAACCAATCTTGCGCAGGCTATTCAATTAATGGCGTTAGCTGATGTGGTGGTAACTAATGATTCGGGATTAATGCATATTGCAGCAGCACTGAGTCGTCCGCTCGTTGTTGTTTACGGATCAACATCGCCTGAACATACACCACCACTCACTCATCAAGTTAAGATTGTTACTTTAGGTTTGGATTGTTCGCCTTGTTTTGAGCGTGAATGCCCTAAAACCCATAACAATTGTATGAAGGAGTTGTTGCCAGAAAAGGTGATTGCTGCTGTGAATCAATTGGTTGCTAATCCTTCGCGGGTGACATCTAACCGATGAAAATAGCGATTGCCATTTTTCGATACTTTCCTTATGGCGGCTTACAGCGCGACATGAAATTTATAGCTGAAGAAGCTATAAGTCGAGGCCATCAAGTCACTATTTATTGCGGTGATTGGCAAGGTGAAAAAATTTCCGGTGCTGAAGTTCGAGTTATTGATACTTTTGTTTGGTTTAATGTTGCAGGTGTGCGTCGATTTGTAAAAGCATTTGAAAAATACTTTAATCGAAATGATTTTGATTTGCTGCTTGGGTTCAACAAGATGCCAGGATTGGATGTTTATTTTGCAGGCGATACCTGTTTCTCTGAAAAGGCTTATCAAGACAGATCCTGGTTCTATCGTCTCGCTCCTCGCAGTCAAACCTATCTGCAGTATGAGCAATCCGTTTTTGGCGAGAGTGGGGCTAAAAAAATATTCTGCTTGGTGCCTCAGCAAATACATTCTATTGCGCGTTGGTATTCGACTCAGGCAGAACGTATCACACTTCTTCCTCCGGGAATTTCCAAGTCTCATATTGCTTGTGAAAATCCACAAGCTGCTAAAGACAATCTATGCAAACTTTTACAGATTGATCTATCAGAAAAAATCATTCTCTGTTTGGGGTCAGGTTTTCGCACCAAAGGTGTGGATATCAGTCTTACCAGCTTTGCCGAATACGATAAAGAAAATTCAAATGCTGTTTTGTTGATCGCTGGGGGTGATAATTCTCGGGCATATCAGCAACAGGCAAAACAATTGGGGATTGATCATAAAATTAGATTTATAACTAATCAGATTTCAGTTGCGGATTTATTACATGCAGCTGATTTACTTTTGCATCCCGCGCGTTATGAATTGGCAGGCAATGTTATTTTAGAAGCTATCTTGTGTGGCTGTCCGGTTCTCGTTAGTCGACAATCTGGATTTGCTTATTATGTAGAAAATTTTGAAATGGGCGAAAAGATTGAATCGCTGATAAAAATACCCGCGCAGATTAAAAAATTGTTGGCCACAGAGAAATCTGTATGGCAGCTAAGGTCATTGAGTGTTTGGGAAGTAGATTTGTTTTCCCGTGCGAGTGTCGCTGTGAATGAACTTGAAAATTTTCTGTTCTCCAAAACGCTTGATTATTCATTCTTGGATTTGGGTAGAGCTTCACTGTGCATTAATTCCTGCTTAAAAGAAGATGACGAGTATTTAGTAAATCAGTTAGTGAATGAAATCGAAAGTGGCGATGTTTTTGAGTATGTAAATCAAATCAAAGGTGTTTCTGTTCGCAAGATGGCTGATCGTGAAACCATACGATTTGTGGTTCATGATAGAACTTATTATGTAAAGCGACACGCAGGTGTTGGTTGGTGGGAAATTTTCAAAAATATCTTGCAGTGTAGAATGCCAGTATTGGGTGCCACCAACGAATGGGCGGCTTTACAAAAACTATCAGCATTGAATATTCCGAGTTTGCAGGCTGTAGCTTATGCGGTGAAGAGTAAAAATCCAGCGCGCCAAAAGTCCTTTATTATTACGCGTGAATTAACTGACGTGATTCAAGTTGATCATTTTTTGGAATCACAACAATTACATGGAAGGCAGCGTTGGCGGTTAATTAAAAAAATTGCTGGTATTGCGCGTGAGATGCATGCTGCTGGTATTAACCATCGAGATTTCTATTTGTGCCATTTTATGTTGAAGCAGTCTTGGTCAAACACAGAAGAGCCAGATATTTACATTATAGATTTGCATAGGGCACAAATTCGATCACAAGTACCTTATCGGTGGTTAGTTAAAGATTTGGCTGCCTTATATTTTTCGGGTATGTCTTTACCTGTTAGCTTAAAAGATAGATTGCGTTTTTTGCGTGAGTATTTTCAACTACCGGTTAAGCTGGCGTTCATACAGCATAGTACATTGTTGACTAACGTCGAAAAAAAGGCCGCTCAGCTTTATATGAAACATGAGAAGAGCTGAAGAATAAGAGAATGGGTATGAAATTGGGTTTTATTTTCAATAAGCAATTCCGCGAAGAAAAGGTATTAGGTTGGGCTTCAGTTGGGTTATTGTTTTTTGTAACCGGTTTCTTATGGGCGCCGTCTCGAGACGGCCTACAAGTTGTGTTTGCTATTGGTTTCTTGTTACCACTTTTAACGCTTGTACCATTTCGTCGCCCAAATTTCCATGATTACGGTGGTTGGTTCACTTGTCTGGCATTAATTTATGCAGCTTATGCTGCGCTCACCAGTTTCTGGGGTATCGAAAGTAACCCTGGATTCTTTATTGCTCAGTGGTTGGTATTGGCAATTTGGTTAACTGGTATCAATTTGCTTGCTGTTCATCGATTAATAGACTGGGATTTTTTGTTCCGGAGTCTGCTTATTCTGGGTAGCCTGATATCAATCATTATATTTATCAGTTTTTATGGGCAATATCCTCTATCAACTCGATTAGAGGGATTGTTGGTGGCGCGAAATCCTAATGAGGTAGGTGCACTTTTTGGAATTTTGTCGCTTTTAGCTTTTTGTCAGTGGTTAAAGGCAAAATCCCGGTGTGAAAATGCAGAATGGGTATTGATTTTATTTTGCTTGATTGTCCCATTGATTTTATCCCAGAGTCGTGGTGCGATTTTCGCGTTGGGCGTGACCTCACTGACTGCAATGTTTTATTTGGGAATTTCCAGATTAAAGTTAGTTTTGGTACTCACGGTGATGATATTGCTGACTCTGCTGATGCTGTATCAATATTATTATGCAGAGTTGACACCGGATCGGTTAACGGCAGGATTTCGCGATGTGATCTGGCAAGAAGTATTTGCTCGTTCTATACATGAGCATCTGTGGTGGGGCATAGGTTTGGATAAAGACAGTAGAATTATCATCCCTGATGTAGATGTTTTTAATCATGCGCACAATGCGTGGCTAGATACTTTTTATCGAACCGGGCTAGTTGGTTTGGTACTGGCGTTAGCTCATCTGTTTTATGTCTTGCAAAAATTTAAGTCTACAGACAAGCTGGTACCACTTTATTTATGGTTAATGTTTGGCTTAATAGTCACTATATTTGATTATCGAATCTTTTTCTGGCAAATCGATTTCAAATGGTTTCTTTTTTGGGTCCCTGTTGGATTGATTTCTGCGGCGCAACTTCAGGAATCTAGAATGAAAGAAAACTCGGGTGATAAAAATGGAAGTTAAACTGGAATCTGCAGCCTGGGGTATTTATAAGCGTTTGCTGACATACGTTAAACCCTATACTGGTTTGTTTGTATTGAGTTTTGTCGGTTTTGGATTTTATGCTTATTCTAATAATTTATTCGTTTCTATTTTAGAAAACCTCATCAATGTTATTTCGGAAAATAATCCCGATAACCGTTATTTAATTCCATTACAGGTTATAGGCGTCACACTATTACGAAGTGTCGGTGCCTTTATTGGCGTGTATTTTATGTCGCGCATCGCGTTAATGGTGATACATGGATTGAGGACAGAAGTGTTTGCGCATATGACCAAATTGCCCAATGCGGTCTTTGATCAGAACTCGTCTGGCCATATGATTTCTCTCATTACCTATAATATTAATGGTGTAACCGCTGCTGCGACAGATGCCATTAAAATTTCTTTGCGTGAAGGTTTAACTGTTATAGCTCTCTTTGCGCAGTTACTTTATATGGATTGGCGTTTAACTATGGTGTTTATTGTTATTGCACCATTCATCGGTGTAATCGTCAGTATTGTTGGGAAACGATTGCGTCGATTAAGCACGAAAGTGCAGCATTCAGTTGGAGATCTCACGCAAATTACTGGCGAAATGATTAATGGTTTCAGAATTATGCGAAGTTTTGGTGGTGAAAATTATGAAAAGGAACGTTTTGACAATACCAGCAAAAAAAATCTTAAACAAAATATGAAAATAGTAGTGACTACGGCGGCAAACACACCTTTAATTCATATTATTGTCGCGCTGGCAATTGCATTTTTGATTTATGTTGCGCTTACTTTTATGGAAATTAAAGATCCTGCCAAGTTTGTTGCCTATATGACGGCCGCCGCCGCAATAATGCCTGCGGCGAGAAAGTTGGGAGAAATTGCCCCCATTATTCTTAAAGGTGTTGCAGCCGCAGACAGTGTATTTCAAATGCTGGATACTCCTGTTGAAAAAGATAGTGGTAAATATCAAGTTGATCGAGTAGCGGGTAAAGTTGAATTTAAAGAGGTTGAATTTCATTATTCAAATCAAACTGGGCATGCGTTGAAAAACCTCAACTTGACAGTGAGGCCTGGGGAAGTGGTGGCTTTGGTAGGGTTATCTGGAAGTGGTAAATCCACGTTAGTGAATTTGTTGAATCGTTTTTATGATCCCACTCAAGGTACGATTTTGATAGATGACGTGCCTATCCAGAACTACACACTTAAGAATCTTCGACAGCAAATCGCATTGGTCAACCAACAGGTAACACTTTTTAACGAGACAATTACCGCTAATATCGCCTATGGTGACAAGCAGTTTGCGGATAGGGCCCTCGTTAAGGCGGCTGCAGATGCGGCCTACGCAACAGAATTTATCGAGTCTTTACCGGACGGTTTTGACTCATTAATAGGAGAATCTGGCGGGCGTTTATCAGGTGGGCAAAGACAGCGACTATCAATAGCCAGGGCGATATTAAAAGATGCGCCTATACTTATCCTGGATGAAGCAACATCAGCATTGGATAATGAGTCAGAGCATTATATCCAACAGGCACTAATTCGCATTATGACGGGACGCACAACTTTTGTAGTTGCACATAGATTGTCAACCATTGAAAATGCAGATCGGATATTGGTTATGAGTGAAGGGCAGATAGTGGAAGAGGGCAGTCATCAGGAGCTGTTGGCTAAGCAAGGCCATTATGCTCGTCTACATCAGGCCAAATTCAAAGATTGAGTCTATTTTATTAAGGGATTTTTTATGCAATTAATATTACCTGCTTTTGAACAAGCAAAAGTGTTAGTCGTTGGTGATGTCATGCTCGATAGATATTGGCATGGAGTTAGCAGCAGAATATCTCCTGAGGCCCCGGTTCCGGTGGTGAATGTTACCCAAAAAGATGATCGACCTGGTGGCGCTGCAAACGTAGCTTTGAATATGGCTGCTTTGGGTGTCGATGTATCACTGGTTGGTGTCATAGGCTCTGATGATGCAGGAAAAATTCTTCAACAGCGACTGGATGCAGCAGAAATTTGTACTTTTTTCCAAATCGCAGACGAGCATCCAACAATAACAAAATTACGTGTAACCAGTCGTCACCAGCAATTATTGCGTATGGATTTTGAAGAGAAATTTCGGGCCCAAGATGCCAATCAAATATTCAATAAGACTCGTTTGCAACTGACGCAGGTAAATCTCCTGGTATTGTCAGACTATGCAAAAGGCACTCTGCAGGATTGCCAGGGCTTAATAGCATTGGCTAAAAGTGCGGGTATTCAAGTCTTGGTAGATCCTAAAGGAAAAGAATTTGAACTCTATCGAGGTGCGTCATTACTGACTCCCAACCTCGCTGAACTTGAAGTGGTTGTAGGACCATGTCCTGATGAGCAAACTTTGGTTGCCAAAGGTAAGTCCTTAATGATGCGGTTGAATTTGGGTGCGCTTTTGGTAACTCGGGGTGAAAATGGAATGACACTCTTGCGCCCCGGTCATCCAGAAATGCATTTGCCAGCGCGCGCGCGCGAAGTATTTGATGTGACAGGCGCTGGTGATACGGTTATCGCGACACTTGCCGCCAGCTTATCAACGGGGCTGGATTTACCTCATGCTGTTGCCCTGGCTAATTTGGCTGCCGGAATTGTTGTAGGTAAACAAGGTACAGCGACTGTCAGCTGCCCTGAATTGCGACGAGCTATTATTGCGGAGCAAGGTGTTGAACGCGGTGTGGTGACAGAAGATCAATTGATTATGGCTCTTGAAGATGCACGTATGTCTGGCGAAACCATTGTCTTCACTAATGGCTGCTTTGATATTATTCATGCAGGTCATGTGGGTTATTTGGATGATGCACGTAAGCAAGGTGATAGGTTGATTGTGGCGGTTAATAGCGATGCCTCAATCAAACGCTTAAAAGGCGAAGGTCGCCCCATCAATACTCTGGATAGACGCATGGCTGTATTGGCAGGATTGGGCGCAGTAGATTGGGTAGTTTCATTTGACGAGGATACCCCTGAACGTATTTTACGCAGATTAAAACCTGATGTTTTGGTTAAAGGTGGAGACTACCGCGAAGATCAGGTTGTTGGCGGAGATTTGATTAAATCTTACGGCGGTTCCGTAAAAGTTCTATCGTTTTTTGATAATTGCTCAACGACATCTATAGTGAATCGTATTCGCCAAAAGTAAAAGTCGGATCTAAAAATAGATCTGGAAAAATAAAAACGGCTGGATATTTCCAGCCGTTTTTATTTGTTTAATAAGATTTTCTACGCAGCCAATTCCAATATTTCGCGCGACGCTTCTGGTGTGATGGCTTGGTGCTCGCCCAGAGCCAGCAAGTTATGTTTGATTAACATATCCACCAGTTTTGGGATGGAATCTTTGTCAATACTATAATCACTCAGAGCTGTTGGTGTGCCCATCTGTTCAAAAAATGCTTTGGTTGCTGCAATAGCGCCATCGATAACAACATCATCATTAGTGTCTTGTAAATTCCACACACGACGACCGTATTGAATAAGTTTTTCGCGCTTTTTATTGCGCTGATGTTGCATCACAGCAGGTAATACAATTGCCAAAGTCTGCGCATGATCCAAACCATGCATAGCAGTAATTTCATGGCCAATCATATGTGTCGCCCAATCTTGTGGAACACCGACACCGATTAAACCATTTAACGCCATAGTGGCTGCCCACATGATATTGGAGCGCACTTCATAGTTAGATGGATCTTTCAGAGCTTTTGGGCCTTCTTCTACCAAGGTCATCAACAATCCTTCAGCAAATCTATCCTGCACTTTTGCGTTGACGGAATAAGTTAAATATTGCTCCATAGTATGTACAAAAGCATCAACTACGCCATTAGCAATTTGGCGTGGTGGCAAACTATAGGTTGTTGTTGGGTCTAGAACAGCAAATTGCGGATAAACCAAGGGGCTGCCAAATGCTAATTTTTCTTGCGTGGATGCTTTAGTAATTACAGAGTTACCATTGCTTTCAGTTCCAGTAGCTGGAAGTGTTAAAACACAACCTATAGGAAGCGCCGAATGAAAAGGTTGATTCTTCGCCATAATATCCCAAGGCTCTCCATCAAAATTAATCGCCGCTGCAATTAACTTGGTACCATCAATCACACTGCCACCGCCAACAGGTAATAGAAAGTCGATTTTTTCTTTTTTGACTAACTCGACGGCCTTCATCAAAGTTTCATAATGTGGGTTGGGCTCTATTCCTTCAAATTCAAACCAGGTTTTCCCTTCCAATGCTTTGGCAATCTGATCATAAACACCATTTTTCTTGATTGAACCTCCACCATAAGTCACCAAAATTCGCGCATTTTTTGGCAAAAGATTGGCGATCTCTTTAATTTGTCCTTCGCCGAATAATATTTTAGTGGGATTTGAGAAGGTAAAGTTGTTCATTGATTGTGCCTCTGTATTGACGGTATTTGTATTGGTGAAACTTAAAGTAAATTGATTTGTAAATCAGTTAATTTACCCATGTTTACTTCAACTGAAGAAATGAGGTGGTTTTACTAGAGTAAATGAATTCCTCCATCTCTTATAACAAAAGGTAAAGACTTTAATTTTTCGCCGGCGCATGGGCCAGCAACACAATTACCATTATTAATTAAAAAAAGAGCACCATGGGTTGAGCATTGAATAAGGCTTTTATCGCTATCAAGAAATTGGTCTTCTTGCCATTCCAAATTAACCCCCAAGTGTGGGCAATAATTTTTGTAGACGTAAATCTGTGCGTCGTATTTCACTACAAATAAATCCATGTCATTAATACTAAAACCTTTACTGCCTGGATCTTCGAGTTCATCAACTCGACATAAAAAATCATTCATGATCATAAATCTCTGGTGCAACAAGTATCAGATTACGTTGCAGCAGTTTACCTTGACGCATGATACTGATGGTGACTTTATTTCCTGGTTTATATTTTTCAAGAGTAGCTTGTAGCTGGTCATCATTGCCTATAGGTGTGTCATTGATAGCGACTATTACATCTCCCAGGCTTATTTGACCCCATGCATTACGTCGTGCTCCCTGTAATCCTGCTGCTGAAGCTGGTGAGCTGGGGTATACCCGTAAAATAGGAACCCCATCTACACCTAATTGCTGTGCCCAATGATCAGGTGCAGAGGCTATACCCAATACAGGACGAACAATTCTGCCGTGAGTGATAAGCTCGGGTACGACTTCTTTAACTGTATTGACTGGAATAGCGAAGCCTATACCTGCACTGGCGCCACTGGGACTGTAAATCATGGTATTAACGCCGATTAACTGACCTTGCGAATTTAATAAGGGACCGCCCGAGTTACCTAGATTAATAGCGGCGTCTGTCTGAATGACGTTGGTGATTTTGCGTTGAGTTGGAGATTCAATTTCACGTCCAAGAGCACTAACTACCCCTGTTGTAAGTGTGGCATCCAATCCAAATGGGTTACCTATCGCAAGTACTTTTCTACCCACAGTTAAGATTGCTGAATCACCAAGCGGTAGGGGTAATAATTTTTCTTTTGGTGCGTTAATTTTTAATACTGCCAAATCGCGTTCTGGGGCTAAGCCTACGACTTCTGCCGGCCAATTTGTTTGATCTTGTAGGGTCACTACAACCTCTTGCGCACCTTCGATCACATGGAAGTTGGTGACTATATAACCATCCCGATTCCAGACGAAACCTGTGCCTGAACCACGGGGAATAGTAACCAGATCAAAAGAATAGGGATCTCGAGCCAATTGTTTATTGGTGATAAATACAACGCTCGGGCGAGAGGATTCAAAAACTTGAATCGAGTTGCGTTCATCATCTGTGGCAAAGCCAGAAATTTCGGCAGCAGTAGCTGAGATAACTGGGAAAATTCCGATCAAGCAAAGAGATAAAAAACGAGGAATAGTAGCCTTTATAAATTTTATGGTGTTCAACATAAGTAGGATCTCAGCCTATATAAGATCCAAGCTATATTGGTACTCAGTCGAATATTTCAATAAGGGAGTTGTATTGATACGTTTTTTTAACGCAGTATTACTTTTTCAGTGATAAAAGTTGATTATTCAGCTCGTTGATTTTAGCTGCCATTTCTTCGATAACAGCAACCGATATTTGGGGTTGTTCAAAAATAAGTTGAATAAAATCATCTTTATTGACCATCATCACAGTGCATTCGGTTTGTGCGATTACCGATGCAATACGAGTCTGACGTGTAAAAACAGCTAAAGCACCAAAAATTTCGTTTTGATGTATTTCTCCTACTTTGACGCCGTCGCAGATCGCATTAGCCTGTCCTTCTATAAGGGTGTAAACCAAATCAGCGGTATCACCTTGATTAATAATGGTTTCACCTGGAGCAAAATGAGAGAAACCGCGATTAGGTGTGAAATCATTTACAATGTTTGGGCTGTTTTCGGGAATAGAGTCGTTCATAAGCTACTCATCAGGCTGTGTAATACCGAACAAGTGTAGTCTCATATTTTAAAAAATATTCCTAATAGCGCACAAAGAACGGAAATTTTTTTATCTAATCTAGGAAGCTTGCTCGTGAACCATTGCACCTTTACCTTCGGCTTCCAATACCAGCTGTGCCTTAATATCAGGTGCTAGATCGTTCCAATGTACATTCATCAATGCACCTTGAAGAGCGTAAAGCATGACTTTGGATACATTGATGTCGCGGGATCGAATACGGCGATAGGCTTCTACTGCTCCAGCCTTTTGTAAATCTGCGTAAGTGTTAATGCCAATCGCGTGTAGAATGTTAACTGATGCCATTCCCAGGTTTTTAAGCTGCAATAGCTCTTGATTGCTAGTCGACATGACAAAAAGCTCCAACGGTTTGTTATCGTTATTAACATGTTGTGTTTGAAATAATCCATTTACAGCAACGCTCCATATTACAGACTTGACTCACTGGTGCAATTGGTTTTGTAAATAGAATGTAAAATTTTCCTGTGTAATGAAACGTAAGTGAACTATTGGCACAAAAATCGGCAAAAAATTGAAATGAACGAAGAAATATTATTGGGCCTTAATGACAACTCTGTGATTTATTCCGATTTATTTGGGGTATTTTTACATCCGGAAATAATTAAGCCACTTGAACTATTGTATTTGGATGCTTTGACGAATGGATTCGATTTGGTTTTGGCTAGTGGGTATCGCAGTTATTCTCGGCAACTGGCTATTTGGAATGAGAAAGCGCGGGGTGTCAGACCGGTACTCAATTCGTCTGGAAATAGAGTCAACATTTTATCGATGAGCGATGACGAAAAACTCTGGGCAATATTGCGTTGGTCTGCTTTGCCGGGGGCGTCGCGTCATCATTGGGGTACGGATTTTGATCTATATGATAAATCCAGAATAGATGAGAATTATCAGCCGCAGCTGACGGTTGCAGAAACTGAATCGCCCGGTCCTTTTGCCGAATTTCATTTATGGCTAACGCGCAAATTAAATGAAAAAGACTGTCCTTTTTTTCGTCCCTATGCTGTAGATCGAGGCGGGATAGCACCTGAGCCATGGCATTTGAGTTATGCGCCAGTTGCTCACAAGTATTATTCGCAGCTTTCAGTGGATTTATTTAAGAGAAATATTGAGCAAACTGAAATTGAATTGAAGGATTCCATCTTAAGAAATATAAATGAAATATTCGAACGTTTTATCAAAATAAACGAATGAATAAATAAAAGTATAGAGATTATTTATGTCATCTGATGTCACTCAACCACAAATCATAAGGCCAACAGTATCAAAAACAGCGATAAGATCCTGGATGTTATTTGATTGGGCGGCGCAGCCTTTTTTCACTGTCGTGATCACGTTTATTTTTGGTCCCTATTTTGTTTCCAAGATGATTGAGGATCCGGTTGCTGGCCAGGCTGCCTGGAGTCAAGCTATTGCAATAGCTGGATTTATTATTGCGATACTTTCACCGGTTCTGGGTTCAATTGCAGATGCCACCGGTAGTCGTAAACCCTGGATAGTATTTTTTGCTTGCATCAAAATTACGGCGTTGTGCAGTTTGTGGTTCGCAGCACCGGGGTCCCCACTTTTTTGGCCCATGGTTGCTATTGTTTTTTCTTTAGTCGCTGCAGAATTCTCGATTGTCTTTAACGACTCTATGATGCCGCGATTGATTACGAAAGACCAAATCGGTCGTGTTTCTAATTTGGCTTGGGGGCTAGGTTATGCTGGCGGACTGGTTGTGCTCTTTAGTGTGTTGTTATTTTTTGCGGCCAATACTCAAACAGGAAAAACCTTAATTGGTATTGACCCATTGCTCAATTTACGTTCAGCGTTAGGCGAAGATGCCCGAATTACTGCACCCATTGCAGCAATTTGGTACGCAATTTTTATATTGCCTATGTTGTTATTTACACCTGATGTCAGTTCGAAATTATCGTTTGGCAAGGCAATTAAATCGGGATTAATTGAATTGGTTGATACCATTGGTGCACTTAAAAAAAGAAATCACTTATTACGTTTTTTTGTGGCACGTATGATTTATCAAGATGGCGTGAATGGGCTTTTAGCGTTAGGTGGAGCCTTTGCAGCGGGTATGTTTTCCTGGCAGACCATGGAAATGGGAATCTATGGAATTTTATTGCTTATTGCCGCCATTATAGGCTGTATTATCGCAAGTCGTTTGGATGAAAAATACGGTGCAATTTTTGTTGTTAATTTATCTCTGCTTTGTTTAGTACTAGCAACAGTGGGTATTATTTCAACAGGGCCAAATTATAGTTTATTTGGGTTAATTCAGGTGTCGGCAATTGATAATAATGGCCTTTTCGCAACTACTGCTGAAAAAATTTATATTTTATTTGGATTGATTATTGGATTAACTTTCGGTCCGGTTCAGGCGTCGTCGCGAGCGTTTTTGGCTCAAGAGGTTAGTGTAGGCGAGTCTGGAAGATTTTTCGGCCTCTATGCATTGACTGGTAGGGCAACATCATTTTTAGCTCCGCTTTCAGTGGCATTCTTGACCCAATATTTCGATTCAGCTCGTATTGGCATGGCTGCTCTAATTGTATTTTTAGTTGCGGGTTGGATTATTTTTTCAGGTGTAAAGGCGTCAGGTAAAACATGTTAGTGATTTTTGATTGTGATGGTGTGTTGGTCGATAGTGAAAATTTGGACTCAGAAGTTCTTGTAGAGTGTTTTGCCGAAGAAGGGCTAACAATTACGGAGCATGAAATTGATTTAATGTTTCGTGGAAAATCTGTGCCGGATTGTGTTCGGATTGCCCAACATATGTTATCTGGATTAGCTGTATGGAAAAGTAAAAGTGAAGACCAGACTTTAGCGGACGTGACGGTATTTTGGCGAAAAAAGCAATTGCGATGTCTGGAGGTGTATCATAAAAAATTACAACCTATTTCCGGGGTGAGGGATGTTCTAATTGGTTTGAAGGAAAAAAACATCCCGGTATGCGTCGCATCAAACGGAAAACATGAAAAAATGGGGGTTACTCTGATTAAAACGGGACTTAAAGAATTCTTCGGCGAAAATATTTTTAGTTACGAAGATGTTAAGCAGGGTAAACCTGCGCCTGACTTGTTTTTGTATGCTGCGGAAAAAATGAGTCATATATCTGATGAGACTTGGGTAATTGAAGATTCATTATCCGGTATTAAAGCTGCACTGGCTGCAGGCATGAAAGTTTTAGCCTATTGTCCACAGCAAGCGAATGGCGATGATTATTATTTGTTGCCGCAGATAAAAGAAATGCGAGTCAATTATTTTACGGATATGGGGCAATTGTTAGGGCTGTTGCTTGAGTAATATCGCCAACTAAATTTTCAATACAGGTTTTACATGACAAATACAACACTATGGGAATTAATCAAAACTGAAGCTTTAGTGGCTAGTCAATCCGAACCCGTGCTCGCCAGTTTTTATCACTCCATAATTTTGAATCATGCAACATTCGCGGCGGCTATTAGTTTTCATTTAGCGAACAAGCTGGACAGTCAGGCGTTACCGGCAATGATGATTCGTGAGGTAGTTGAGCAGGCTATGGTGGCGGATTCACAAATTGAAAAAGCAATGATGGCGGATATTGTTGCGCATCGCGAGCGTGATCCAGCTTGCAAAAATGTGTGCATGCCCTTTTTATTTTTTAAAGGCTATCACGCACTTCAATCCTGGCGAATTGCACATTGGTTATGGCAACAAAATCGGTTCTCTTTGGCATTGTTTTTTCAAAATCAGATTTCAGAGGTATTTGACGTTGATATTCATCCAGGTGCAACGATTGGACAAAGTATCATGCTCGATCATGCCACTGGAGTTGTTATCGGCGAAACAGCGGTCATTGAAGATGAAGTTTCCATGTTGCATGGGGTCACTTTGGGTGGGAATGGATGCGCCAAAAAAGATAGACATCCTAAAATTCGTAGAGGTGTATTAATTGGAGTTGGTGCAAAAATTTTGGGCTGCATAGAAGTAGGAGTAGGTGCAAAAATTGGCGCGGGGACTCTGGTCCTGGAAGATGTTGCTGCAAATACAACCGTTGCGGGCGTACCCGCCAAGGTTATAGGTAGATCCAGTTTGGAAATGCCAGCGTTAAATATGGATCACAAGTTTTAATCGACTTAAGCTGGCTGGGCAGATTTTAATGGCTCGTTAGTCTCGCCATCTTTCAGCCAATTCAACACAGACTGGCGACTTTTCAACATAGACATGTAGTGTTCGATGAGTACTTGATTGGGGCGAGATTGATTCATCATGCGATCAACTTTATCAGTTAAAAACGCAATATCTTGTTCTACTTTTTCGCGCATTGCCGGCGCATCATCCAAAGGGTGCTTGCCGGTACTTGTGACTTTTGTTGCGGTCATGTCCATCTCCTTACCATAAAAGTTAGTCTAGTATGATCTATGTATCGGCATTTTCCACAAAAAATAAAGATTGTTTTGTTACAAGGCATTGAGAGCCTTATACAACTTTGCTGATTTCATAATAATTGGCTGGCTTCTTTCATGATGTACACTGGCTCTTTGTGTTATTTTAAAGCCAGTCAATTGATTGACGTCTTAATAATGACGGTGGCTGCTAGAGCGAGTTGACTTGTTGCAGTAGAATCATCCGAACTACACAGGAATCAAATTATGTCAGACACTTCCACTGAAACTTTTGAAATTGTATTTCGTGGTGATATTCAATTCGGTCAAAACCTGGCAGAAGTGAAACAGCGATTACAGCAATTATTTAAAATTGATTCTGCAAAAGTGGACGCCCTTTTTACAGGTCGGCCTGTAGTGCTCAAACGTGGTTTGGATAAGGTCAGCGGTGAAAAATATGTTGATGTTTTAACGAAAGCGGGAGCAATGGTTGATTTGGTTGCTGCTGGAACAACTCAAATAAAACCGCCACCAGTTAAATCAAATTCTCAGGTCAAAGTAGCAGCAGAAACCAATTCCAAAGTTGAAACAGCTACAGCTGAAGTGATAAAAGGAACATGGACTTTAGCTCCTGTTGGGACTTTATTGATGCCAGCTTCTGCTCGTTTGGCTCCGGTTGTCCGACAATTTGATTTAAGTGTTTTTTCGCTTAGGCCGGCAGGTGGGAATTTGGTTGATACCAACGAAGCAAAACGCACTAATCCAGAAGTTTTGACTGTTCCAGATTACAAAGTTGCCGAGGTGGGCGCCAATTTAATCGACGCTAGTGAAAAGATGGAATTGCCTCTTTTGGAAATTGACGTAGAGGATTGGGGTTTGTCAGAGCCCGGAGCACAGCTATTGTCAGAAAATGAAAAGCCAAAACAGGTTGCACCACCAAATGTCAATGTAGATTTTTCACTTGCTCCTGCTGGTAGTTTGTTAGATCAAATAAAACCAAAGGTCGAAATTAAAATACCCGATACCAGCGGTCTGAAATTAGTTAATGAATAGAATTTAAGTGAGTAAACAGATGAAAAAATTTCTAAAAATATTCGGTGCAATAATTGCCTTGTTGATTTTAATCGTCATTGGTTTGGTGATGTTTGTCGATGCGAATCAATTTAAACCCTCAATTGAATCTATAGCTAAAAAGCAAGGTATCGCGCTGCAAATTAAAGGAAATTTGTCGTGGAAACTTTGGCCGAGTTTAGGGGTAGGTGCAGAAGGTGTTGATCTTGGTTCGCTTGATCAGCCTGATATTCATTTGGCTCAAATAGAAAATATGAGTTTTCTTTTGGCTGTTCGGCCTTTGTTTGCAGGAAAGCTTCAGGCCGATCATTTATTATTGTCAGGAGTGACCATCAATTTGCTAGTTGACGCCAAAGGAAATAATAATTGGTCATTTTTATCTAACTCAAACACTAGTGCTTCCGCTCCCGAAGAGACTAATGATTCTTCGTTAAATATTAATGTGAATAAAATTAGCATTGAAAAAAGTAGTATTGCTTATATAGATCAACAAGCAGAACAACAAATTCATTTGACGAATTTCAATTTGCAGTTGAGTGAAGTTAATACGCAGGAAATAGAATTTCCTATTAGCTTATCGACTGATGTGGCAATACAAAGTAAAAAAAACCCAGAAACCCGGTTAGGTATCAACATCAAAAATAATGTCAAACTGGATAAAGATTTTAAATCAGTTAGTCTTTCGAATGGTGAGCTTCAGTTAGTTTTGTTGGGCACTAAAAGCGTCACTATTCCCGTTGCTTACGATGTCCAATTAAACGACGTGAAAGATAATATGACATACAAAGGGCATTTCTCACTTGTTAAGCTTGCATTGGATGAAATGATGCGTAGCCTTGATGTTGACATTAAAACTGCGAACCCGGATGTCTTATCAGCTCTATCAATCAGTTCGTCGTTTTCGGGAGATGACAAAAAGATAAATTTAGATGATTTGCAATTAACTTTAGATAATACCCAATTTAAAGGAGCTTTTGCAGTCACTGATTTCACCAACACAGTCATTAAACTTGATCTTCAGGGTGATAAAATCAATCTGGATGATTATTTGCCGCCAGAGACCGATAAAAAGTCAGAAGTGCAAAGTTCAGATGATACACCTCTGCCTTTTGAACCTTTGCGCAGCCTCAATCTAAATGCAAAAGTTCGTCTGCAAGAATTAATTATTAGTAAGTTAAAACTAACAAATTTAGCCTGGAAGCTAATAGCGAAAAATGGCATGTTGGAACAACAGTTAGATGGAAGTACCTATTCGGGAAAATTAAATTTAAAAAGTCAATTAGATGCACGAAGCAATCAGGCTCAATTGAAATTTGATACGGCTTTGGATTCGGTTCAGCTTCAACCATTATTTGATGATTTATTTGAATATGATAAGGAAAAGTTCAATCTCCAGGGAGGAATTACTTTGCGAGCGTTGGGTAGCTCAACTGGTGCAACAGTGAATCAAGTAACAAAGAACCTGCAAAGCAATGCAACGTTTACCGGGACTGAAATACGAATGGCACCGATTAATCTGCAAAAACAATTTTGCAAATTGACCAATCTTGTCAATAAAGTACCTGCAACTGATCGTGAATGGGATGAATATACGAATTTGACTGAGGTTTCAGGCAATATCAAATTAAAAGATGAAAAAATACTTATTGATAGCCTCAAAGCAGGTGTTGAAAGTCTGATTTTAAATGCCAGTGGAAAAATTGATATGGCTGCAGACAAGTATGATTTTCTTTTGCCTTTCTCCATTTTGAAATCAACTTCAGTTGATGAAAACACCAAATCCTGCATGTCTGGTGATACTTATTGGATGGAAAAAGGAATGAGTTTGTTGCGTTGTAAAGGTAAGTTATCTGATTTGAATCCTGCAGATGATTGCCGTCCTGACAAAGAGCTTTTATTGGATGTCACAAAAAGTTATGCAGAATATAAGCTAAAACAAAAATATGGCGAAAAAATTGATGCCAAAAAGCAGGAAATTAACGACAAGAAACAAGAAGTAAAAGAGAAATTGAACGATAAGAAAAAAAGTTTTTTGGATAAACTTCAGAAAAAACTGGTGCCTGAAGAAAAAAATGAAGAAAAGGCAGAAGCTGTTAGTGAGTAGCTATCGGTAGGGAGCGCTAAGAAAAAATGGCTGAAATTGAATCAGCCTTGGTTTTTTTAAATGTCCAGTACTAACTGTGCAGATTTTGCACGTGAGCAGCAAGGCGTAAATTGATCATTTGCAGCTTTCTCGTCGGGTGTTAAATAGCTGTCTTTGTGATCCGGTATTCCGTCAAGTACGCCAGTTAAACAAGTTCCACATACACCTTGTTCGCAGGACATCAAAATATCTATGCCTGCGGCAGCAAGAGCTTGAGTGACTGTTTGTTCTTTTGGAATGTTAATAATGCGACCAGAGCTGGCAATTTTCACATCGAAACTTCCGTCTGTCTCCGATTTAACTATTTCTGCTCCGAAGAATTCGTAATGCAATTGGTTTTCTGGCCAACCATGTTTACGTGCGATGTTTAGCGCTGCATCCATAAAACTTTTTGGGCCACAGACATATATGTGACAGCCATCTTCCAGAGTTGCTAGTAGTTCATTTAAATCAATCTTTTGCGGATGATCACTTTGACTGAAATAAAATTTAACTTTGTCGGAAAAACTGCTGTTAGCAATTCGTTTTTGAAATGCTGCGCGCTCTGGTGAGCGAGCGCAATAGTGCAATTCAAATTCAGCTGCAGATTTCGCTAAACGTTCAGCCATACAGAGTATGGGGGTGATGCCAATGCCGCCAGCGAGTAATACACTTTTTTTCGCACTGGAAGATAAAGGAAAATGATTTCTAGGTAAGCTCACCTGCAATAAATCTCCTTCTTGAACAATCTCATGCATTGCCAGCGAACCACCTCGCGAAGCAGTTTCTTTTAACACGGCGATTTGATATCTGTGTGTTTCATTGGAATCATTACACAATGAATATTGTCGAATGAGTCCATCAGGTAAATGCACATCAATATGCGAACCGGCCGCGAAGGAAGGTAGTGGGTGTCCATCCGCTGAGGCAAGCTCAAAAGTATAAATATCCACAGCTTCTAGTGTTTTCTTGATCACCCGTAGGCTTAATGTTGGGGCATTGTTTGATGTGTTAGTCATGAAATCTCCAGATACGAATTAATTTGCTGTTGTCGTTTGTTCAGCGGCGATGATTCGATTAATAATCTTGCGAGATTGCACCCCGCCCGCATCGATATTCAGCATTAATAAGCTCCGATCTGGATTCTCCAATAAATTTCTTTGTTGTCTTTCCAGCATTTCAGAATCTTCTGAAAAAATCTTTCCTTGCCCTTCGCGAATGGTTGCGGTCAATGCTTCGTCTTTTGGATTAAATTTGCGAGCCATACCCCAAAAATAGTGAATGGATGTATCTGTTTCAGGCGTAATAAAATCCGTCACTATGCTGTACACTTTTTTATCATTGGGTGCGTCGTAACCGCCATTTCCTGGCAGTGCAACACCGACTTCAATCATCACATTACTGGGTGGAGTAAAGCGGCAAATCTGCCAGCGATCCACTTTTACATCATCTGGTAAGTTGTGATTACGCAAAGCCATTTTCCAAAAAGGAGGAGGCTCTATGTCGCTCATAAACCGACTGGTAATAACCATGTCGCCTTCAACTGTGGTTTTACAAGGTGTTTCATCGATTTCTTTCTGGCCGATGCTGGTTGAGTGAACGTAAGTTTCGTGGGTTAAATCCATTAAATTATCGATCATGAGTCGATAATCGCATTGGATATGATAAAGGCCACCACCAAAAGCCCAATCAGGATGGTTGTACCATTCTTGATGAGGAATTTTACTTTCGTCTGCTTGATCCGGATCACCGGGCCACGCCCAAATAAAACCGTAACGCTCTTCAACGGGATAACTTTTAATGCTCGGGAATCCACCTACTCTTTGCCCGGGCATGTGAGCAACCTTTCCATTGCAACCCATTTCAAGACCGTGATATCCACACACAAGTTTGCCGTTGCAGACATAGCCGAGAGAAAGCGGTGCGCCTCTGTGTGGGCAAAAATCCTGAACGGCTGCAATCTTTCCGTTTTCACCACGAAAAAAAGCCATTCTTTCGTTACAAATTGTTCTTCCAAATGGTTTGTCGGTTATTTCATTTGGAGTGGCGGCTACATACCAGATATTTTTTGGGAACATAGTGTAATCTTCTTTTGGCTAAAAATATTTTGAGAAATATTTCGGTTGGTGTTATGTGTGTTGAAAGCTAAATTATTAAAGCGTTAGGTTTCCATGGAGGCGAGTGTGAGTGTGTCGTATCGCTCTCCAAAAATTGCATTGAGGTTGAAGGTTTTTTCCAATAGATTCATTTCGTCTTTGCTGAGTAAGATCCCTTGCGCCGCGAAATTTTCAGCGGCGTGGTTTGCTTTGGTCGTCCCGGGAATAACAATTATTTCCGGATGTTTTGTCATTATCCAAGCTAAAGAAATCTGTGCCTGAGTTAATTGTCGAGACTTGGCGATAGTTTCCAGCGCATCGAGCAGTGCTAGATTTTTGGGAAGATTTTCAGTGTTAAAACGAGGCATATTCAATCGTAAATCTATGCTTTCAAGTTTGTCTGTCGCCGTTAATTTTCCGGTTAAGAAACCGCGACCTAAAGGGCTAAAGGCAACAAAAGTTGTGCCTAATTCTCGGCAGGTTTCCAATACTTTGTTTTCAGGATTTCGAGTCCACAATGAATATTCCGATTGCAACGCAGTAATCGGATAAAGCGCACTGGCTTTGCGAAGTGTCTCAGCGGACACTTCTGATAATCCAATCGAACGCACTTTTCCGGCTTCGACTAATTCAGCCAAGGTACCAATTTGATCTTCCAGTGCAACCTTGGGATCTACACGATGTAAATAATAAAGATCGATACAATCTGTTTTTAAATTACGCAAACTCTGTTCACAAGTTTCGCGAATCTTTGAAGGGCGAGCATCCACACTTCGTTTGCCGTCACTGCCGCGAATCAAGCCGCATTTGCTGGCTAAAATGAATTCACTACGACGTGTTGCCAGTGTGTCGCCAATAAGCTTCTCATTTTCGCCGAAACCATAAAGAGCGGCAGTATCGAGAAAGTTATAGCCCAAGTCGATCGCTGTATTTAATGTACATGCAGCGGTTTGTCTATCGGTACTGCCATATCCATGTGACATACCCATGCAACCCAGACCGACGGCGTTGACAGTAAATGGTCCAATCTTTCGTGTGATCATTTTTCGCAAAATTCTCAATGATTAATTGACAGATAAAAACTAATTGTCGCTACTCGGTTCCAGCAAAAGTACACCGGCTCCCGTGTTGGAAATAGGTGCATGATAATGTTTGTGCAATGGGTTAACTTTTTCTCCCAATGCACCACGCATCACCATCCACATGATAGTTTCAATGCCTTCTGTTCCTGCTTTACTCATAATTTCTGTGTTGCTAATGCGAGTCAGCCATTCAGGATCATGAATAATTTTTTCCATGCACTCCAGATCAAAATCCACATTGATAATTCCTGCACGTTGACCTTGTAACTGGTGTGACATTCCGCCTGTACCAATTAACACAATTTTCATATCTTCAGGATAACTCGCAATGGCTTTACCTAATGCTTGGCCAAGGCGATAACAGCGTTGCGCACTTGGCATGGGATGCTGAACTGTATTCACTGCGAGTGGGATAGCCTTAATTGGCCATTCATTTTCTTCACCCCACAAGAGTGTCATAGGTACGACAAAACCATGATCAACCAACATTTCCTGGCAAATAGTCATATCGAATTCGTTCTCTACGAGTGACTCAATGATATGCCAGGATAGTTGCGCGTCTCCTGCAACAGAGCCCTGGGTTTTTAAACCCCAACCTTCATCCGCAGTTTGATAAGTACTAGCAGCACCTATAGCAAACGTGGGAACTGTATCTAAAAAAAAGTTAAGTCCGTGATCGTTGTATACCACTATGGCGAGATCGGGTTTATTTGCTTGCAGCCATTCTCGAACGGGTTCATAGCCATCAAAAAAGCGTTTCCAATAAGGATCATTTTGTAATTTGTTTGCAATCGCTTTGCCGATTGCCGGAATATGTGAGCTACTGATTCCACCAATGATTTTAGCCACCGAAATACCCTCCAATGTTATCTAGCTTCTGTTGGAAGCCTTCACTATTTTTTTGTAAACGTTGAATAAATTCTTCGGTGGTAATATTGCTCATTTTTGCGCAGGCATCTTGTATCGACATTCCATGAAAAATGGCGATTTTAGCTAAGTAATAAATATTGCCACCTAACTCAAGTAGGCGCCCGAAATCACCAGCAACTACAGCAGCCTTTTCATCCGGTTTAAGTTCAAATTTATCGCAATAGGCGCCCATATCGCGGGCAAACTCTGCACGGTTTTCCGCGCTATTAAATGAAAATGCCATTTTGTTAATTTGATAGCCCTTATTGGAGCGTTCACCATTAAAGACAAATGTGCCTGGAATGGAGTCGTAGTCATGTTTTTGCCAGACCATATGGTTTGTCCTGATTTAGGTAAATTGTTTTTCGATTCGGTCGAGCGTTTTAATTGCGCTCAAGCATTGTGCAACACTCGCATTGGGTTCACGGTTTTGTGTAATTGCGTTAATAAATTCTCTATCGCACAATTCAATACCATCTAGCGAAACATCAACTTGGCTCACATCAATTTTATTTTCGCGACCATCAAATAAATCGTCGTAGCGCGCAACATAAGTCCCTTTATCACAAATATAACGAAAGAATGTGCCGAGTGGACCATCGTTATTAAATGAAAGTGAAAGAGTGCAAAGTGCACCTGAAGGTACTTTTAATGCAAGGTTCATGTCCATCGCGATTCCCAGCTCAGGATGCATCGGGCCTTGCAGTCCGTGTAATTCTGAAACGGTTTCGCCGGTTTGATATTGAAATAAATCCACCGTGTGACAGGCGTGATGCCAAAGTAAATGATCTGTCCAGCTTCTGGGTTGGCCGAGTGCGTTAGTGTTGGTGCGACGGAAAAAATAGGTTTGCACATCCATTTGCAATATTTTCAGTTCGCCTGCAACAATTTTTTTGTGTATCCATTGATGACTGGGATTGAATCGACGCGTGTGTCCAACCATTGCAATCAAACCGGTTTCTTTTTGTTTGGCAACTACTGCTTCTGCGTCTTGCAAATTATCTGACATGGGAATTTCGATTAACACGTGTTTACCGGCGTTCATCGCTTGTATAGCTTGTGTTGCATGCATTTGTGTGGGTGTTGTTAAAATTACGGCGTCGACTTGCGGTAAGGCGAGGGCTTCTTCATAGCTTGTTGTCCAATGTGCTATACCTCTTTTTTCGGCTAACTCTCGTGTATTGTCCTCGCGGCGACCTACCAGCGAAACAACATTTACGCCGTCGATTTTCGCAAGTGCATCAAGATGTTTTACAGCAAATGCTCCAACACCAGCCATACAAATATTCATATCCGCTCCAATTTTAATTTTTAACAGTAGAGTTAAAAGGTTTTATCTGTCACTAAGATTTAATCCAGCTATTTAATCGCGGAAAAACCTTTAGTGAGTTGCCTGAAAAAATTTGCGCTTTTTCATTAGCACTTAATCCAACATGGTTATCAATATAACGTTTGGTGTCGTCATAGTAGTGGCCGGTTTCCGGATCTATTCCGCGAACCGCGCCAATCATTTCGGATGCAAAAAGTATATTTTCTACAGGGATTACCTTAAGCAATAGATCAATCCCAGGTTGATGATAAACGCAAGTATCAAAATAAATATTGCGCAGAACGCGCGTGCGTAAATCGCCGAAACCTTTATCTTGTGCGATTCCACGAAAACGGCCCCAGTGGTAAGGCACTGCGCCGCCGCCATGTGGAATGATAAATTTAATATCCGGAAAATCTTTAAACACATTTGAATACATAAACTGATCAAATGCGGTGGTATCAGCAGATAAATAATAAGAGCCAGTGGTGCTAAAACAGGTGTTGCAAGCTTCGCTGACATGGATCATGGCGGGAACATTCAACTCCACCATTTTTTCATAAAAGGGATACCAGCTTTTGTCACTGAGTGGCACATCTTTAAAGTGCCCACCGCTAGTGTCTGGATTTAAATTGCAGCCGACAAATCCCATTTCTGTTACGCAACGCGTCAATTCAGGAATTAAATCTTTTGGGTTGAGTCCAGGTGATTGAGGAAGTTGTGCAACCGGCGCAAAATTTTGTGGATACAACTGACAAATGCGATGAATTAAATCATTTTGATGTTCGGTCCAATACTGACTGGTGTATTGATTACCGATATGGTGACCCATCCAGCTAGCGCGAGGTGAAAATAAGGTTAAGTCGGTGCCGCGTTCTTTTTGTAATCGCAGCTGATTATTTTCCACGCTCTCTCTCAGTTGATCATCAGAGAGAATGATGCTGCCCTTGGTGCCCATAGCGGTTGGATCAGCTTCCACCAGCTTTTTTTGGTGTTCACGATAATCTGCAACTTCTTTAGGGAAGGTGGTGTAGTGTCCGTGGCAATCAATAATCATAATGAATTCCTAAAAAGTTAATCTTCTAGCTCATCAATGTGGTCGATATAAACGAGTCCGTGTTCGGCTAATCTTGGGCGCATTTTGTAAAGGTCCAGCCCTAACACGCCGGATGCAAGTGTGGAGCGTTTTTCTATTTCAAGTGCTTCGCGTTTTTGAGATGCAACCAAGACTTCAGCCGCTTTTTTTCTTGGTACAACAACGACACCATCATCGTCGGCAACTATAATGTCACCAGGATTTATGAGTTGCCCTGCACAGATAATAGGAACATTGACAGAACCTAAAGTATTTTTCACGGTTCCTTTGGCCGAAATAGCTTTTGACCATACGGGAAAATTCATTTCCTCTAGTGTTCGAACGTCACGTACACCTGCATCTATGATGAGCCCACGCACGCCTCGAGCTTGTGCAGATGTTGCGAGTAAATCACCAAACATACCGTCGTCATTTTCGGTAGTACAGGCCACAACTAAAATATCACCCGCGGAACAAAGCTCAATGGCAACATGGATCATCCAATTATCACCGGGCTGCGCAAGTATGGTGATTGCATTTCCAGCAATAGCTTCACCGCGATAAATAGGGCGCATCCAAGGTTTAAGCAAGCCGGTACGACCCTGCGCTTCGTGAACAGTCGCAACGCCGAGCTTAGCCAATCCATTGACAACATCTTGATCTGCGCGATGAATATTTTTTACAGCCACAGTTTTCATTAAAGTTCTCCAAATTATTTTACTTGGTGGCAGATACGTTTTGTAAAGTGTTTAGCGTTCAAATTGGTATAAACGATGTGGATTATCTACAAGTAATTTTTGTTGTAGTTCCGCAGTATTAGCCATCAGTGGAATGGAATTCACTAACAGCACATCATTGGGAATATTGGGTTCCATGTTTGGGTGTGGCCAATCAGTTCCCCAGAGCACTTGTGAAGAAAAATTTTCAACCAGATATTTTGCAAAGGGAATGACATCTGTGTAGGGCGCGCCTATTTTTGTGAGTCGTTCTACGCAGCTAACTTTTATCCAATTTTCGGGTCTGCGCCTCAGTAGTTCACAAATTCGTTGAAAATTTTCGCCATTGATGTCCAAAGAAACGTCGGGTCGCCCCATATGATCTATGACCAGTGGAGCTGGAATGTCATTCAATATGCTTTCAATAGTGGCAAGGTTTTCTGATTCAAAATAGACCACTATATGCCAACCAAATTTCGCAACTTTTTCAGCAACTTCCAGATAATATTCTTTCGGTTGAATGTCCACCAACCTAGGTAAGAAGTTGAAGCGAATTCCTCGTACACCTGCATTGTGAAATGATTGCAATTGATTGAAATCAAAATTTTCGTCGATGATGGCTACACCTCTATAACGACCTTCACCATCTTGCATCATGTCAATCATTGCGCTGTTGTCAGTTCCATGACAGCTAGCTTGTACGAGTACTGAGCGATCAAATCCCAGTCGACGGTGTAGTGCAAATAATTCATTTTTTGGTGCGTCTTTTGGTGTGTACTTTCGAATAGCTGAATAGGGAAAAATCGATGCCGGCCCAAATACATGGCAATGAGCATCACAGGCGTTTTTAGGTAATGTGAAAGTCTGTTTTATGTTGAGATCTGATGACATTTAAATTGCACCTTAAATTAAAAATTAATTATTTTTATGCCCGAGTATTTTGTTTTAGTGCTTCAGTGGGAATAAAAAGTTCGCCCTTGGATAATAATCGCGCGGTGCGAATCACGCCGACTTTGTGAATGCGTAAATCATTTCCGTTACCTGCTGTTTCCAATTTAACGGAAAATTCGCCAGAAGGGTGTTCTATCGATAACTCATAAATGTTACCCGTATTTGGCAAATTGAGTTCAACTGAGTTGCAAACAGTCCCTGGCAAAATACAGGCTGAAGCGACTGACACTGCACCAAGAACACCAATTGCTGCATGACATTTATCAGGAATAAAAGTGCGAGTGGATAAAGCGCCGCCCTGACGTGCCGTTGAAATTAAACACATTTTGGGTACTGCTTTTTGGGCAACATTTCCAAGGTTCATCATTGGGCCCAACTTCATTCGCAGGTTATAAATTTTTTCCAGTAACACTGGATTGTTGTTAAGTTCTTCAGGTGTTTCATCGCCCGTGAGTCCAAACGATGCTGCAGAAAGCACTGCGACTGGCATTCCATTATCGATACAGGTTACGTCAAAGCCATCGACCAGATCTTTGGGATTGCCAGTTGGAAAGAGTGACCCACAAGCTGAACCTGCCAAATCTGAATAGTTGCAAATGACGGGTGCTGATCTGCCGGGTACCCCATCGATTTTTGTGTCTCCGCTGTATTCCGGTTTTCCGTCAGGTGTTTGAACAATCAACTCACATTCGTTACCGCTGTTGACCATATAAACATTCACTATGGTCGAACTTTTGGTAGTTTTTACCATTCCAGTCTCAATCGCAAAGTAACCAACACCTGAAAGAATATTGCCGCAATTCGGGCTGGTATCGACACTGTCTTTACCTACTACAACTTGAGCAAAGAGATAGTCCACATCCATACCTGGACGTTGAGATTTAGACACTATGGCAACTTTGCTGGTTAGCGGGTCGGCGCCGCCTAATCCATCAATTTGTCTCGCGCCACTACCCATAGCAGCAATCAATATTGCATTGCGCTCTGTTTCGTCCTGCGGCAAGTCTTCGGCTTTAAAAAAAAGCCCCTTGGAGCTGCCACCGCGAATTTGTGCATAGGGAATTGCGATTTGCGACATAGGAATCCAGTTGTTGAGTTCAGCAATTGAGCAAGAGTATGTGAGTTGGAGACTGTTGATCCAATCTCTTTTGGTTTTTAAGTCATGTGAAATAGTTGTCTAGGTTGTGTTGAGTGCATCTGTGTCTTACGCTTTTCAGCAAGTGGAGATTAAAAATAAAAAATAAAATATCATTATTAACAATAGCTTATATTATTTTATGGATAAGAAAAGATTTTAGGGGATTAGATGTAAATTAGGTTTAGAATTAAGTTTTTGTTGTCTTGGTTAAATATTAGTAGAGCACACTATGAGTTTTCAAACCTTGGGAATTCCTGAAATCAGCCTTAGGCACCTCAAAGCTGCGATGCAGGTGGCGAGATTTCAAAATTTGACTAAAGCTGCTGCTCAGCTTAATCGATCCCAAACAGCGATCACCAAAGCAATTAGTGAATTAGAGGTTCAACTTGGAGTAGAACTCTTTGAGCGCAGTTCGGTGGGAATGTTTCCAACTGTACAGGGCGTTATTTTGGTGAAGCGAATTGAGCGTATGGCAGCTGAGTTTGAGGCGGCTGGAAATGCGTATCAGGATTATAAAAAAGGCGCGCAGCAGCAAAACAATCCGATATTTACTATGGAGGCAAGCTACAAACGATTGGCTTCAATAATAGCCATTCATGATCGTATGGACGTCGGAGCCGCGGCGGATTTGCTTGGTATTACGCGGACGGCTGTTTACACATCTTTGCGTCAGCTTGAATCCTTTCTCGGCTTGCCTCTGTTTGAGCGAAGCTCTTATGGCTTTTCCAGTACGGCTTACTGCAGAGTTCTGGTGAGGCATTTGAAGCTGGCTTTTTCTCAACTTCGTCACGCTTTGGACGAGCTAGCAAGTCTAAATGGCGTGACCGCCGGGCAGTTAGTGATTGGGACATTACCCTATACCCGTACTGTTCTTACCCCGCGAGCTATCAACAAACTCCTTGATGAGTTTCCCGGATTAAATATTCGCACGGAAGAGGGTCCTTATTCCTTGCAAGAAGCTGCGCTGAGAAGTGGAGAGTTAGATTTAATCGTCGGAGCCATTCGGCCTGCGAATACCGGTGAAGATCTGTTAACGGAAAAGTTATTTGAGGATCGATTATCGGTCATAGCGCGAAAAGGGCATCCACTAGAAGGTAAATCAAATTTGTCCTTTGCAGAATTACAAAAATATTCCTGGGTGCTGCCTTCGAGTAACACACCGTCTCGTCTTATTTTTGACAAAATTCTGGAGAATGAGGGGCTTGATACACCAGCATCAATTATTGAAACCAGTTCGTTATCAAACGTGCGAGGCTTGTTGTTGGAAACCAATCGTCTGGCCTTGCTTTCAGAGCATCAAATTTATTATGAAAAAAAACACGGCTTGCTGATTGCACTTCAAATTGAACTGGAGGACAGCTATAGGCCTATTGGAATAACTATGCGCGCTCACACGCCTCCCTCACCTGCAGCTGAATTATTCTTAAAATGTTTACGGAATGTCGCGAATGAAATGATTAGTGTGGATGGTTTTGCTCACCACCACTGGTGATCCATGATGCTGCTTCAGACGAATAATAGATAATTTATGGCAGTGGTTTAGATATTGTTTTTGCGCCAGCAAAACCTTGTGTTGACTAACACTGACAAAATTAGTAAGTTAGGCATACAAATTTGCGCCTATGCGTAAAAGTCTAATAAAAGCCCTTTCTACGGCGACTTACTTTGGGTCCTGGTTACTATGATTCCTTCTGTCACAAAAGCCTTTCCTGAAGATGGGCCAGATAAAGTTTTTGCTGGGTTTCTGCAAAACGGTGAGTTCAAGCTGCAACAATGCGGTGATTGTCAAAAGCATATTTTTTATCCTCGAATCATTTGCCCTCACTGCGGATCGCAGCAGCTGCGATGGGTTACGCCATCTGGCCAAGGAGTTGTTTACTCAACTTCTATCCCGCGTGGAATGGCTGAAGGTGATTACAATATTGCACTCATCGACCTTGAAGAAGGCCCGAGAATGCTTTCTCGTGTGGTGGGTGTATCACCTGAAATGGTCACTATCGGTATGCAGGTTAGTGCATTTATCAGTGAAATTGATCAGGTCAAAGTGGTGCTGTTTAAGCCTACTACTCCTAAGTCAGAGGCATCACTATGAGTCCTTCTCGTTCAGGTCTGCGTGGTTCTGTCGCTGTAGTGGGTGTTGGTCTAACTGCCTTTGGGGATTTGCCGGGGCGAAGTGCGCGCGAAAATTTAGCTGAAGCGGCATTTCTTGCGCTTGCAGATGCTGGAATTGATAAGTGCGAAGTAGATGGTCTGTTTACATCAAATTTTCCCGACACGTTTCCTTGCCTTCATGTAGCGGAATATTTGGGAATTAATCCCTGTGTGATGGATGACTCAAATATCGGTGGATCAGTTTATGTCAGTCAGTTGCAACATGCAGCAGCGGCGATTCAAACGGGTCTATGCAATGTTGCCTTGATTGCAATGGGCAGCAACACGCGTAGCAAATTAAAACAAACCGGGGTTATGGACGCACCTCGCGAGCATTTTAAATATTCAGATGAATACAAACCCAAAGCGCCAATGAATGCCTACGCCTTAGCCACTGCTCGTCACATGCATGAGTTTGGCACCACTCGACATCATTTGGCTGAAGTCGCTGTTGCTGCAAGGAAATGGGCACAATTAAATCCACGGGCAATGCGTCGCACCCCTCTATCGATTGAAGATGTTCTGCAATCGAAAATGGTGTGTGATCCCTTGAGTGCACTTGATTGTTGTTTAGTCGCAGATGCAGGTGCAGCGGTGGTTTTGGTGAGCTCAGAGCGCGCGAAAAATTTGCGACAAAAACCTGTTTATTTATTGGGCGTGGGTGTTGCAATGACTCATGCGGGTATTGCTCAAATGCCGGACTTGACCACTACAGCAGCAGCACAAGCGAGCAAAATTGCTTACGAAATGGCGGGTGTGAAACCTAAAGATGTCGATGTCGTTGAGGTCTATGACGCATTCACTATCAACACTATTTTATTTTTAGAAGACTTGGGCTTTTGTAAAAAAGGTGAAGGTGGTGATTTTGTATCTAATGGAAATATTGCGCCGGGCGGCAGTCTTCCCGTCAATACCAACGGTGGTGGCTTGAGTTGCGTGCATCCTGGAATGTATGGGCTGATGCTTATTGCGGAAAGTGTCGAACAGCTGCGCGGTTCCACCGGTGATCGACAAGTAAAAAATGCGCAAATTGCACTGTGTAATGGCAATGGTGGACATTTGTCGAGTGAGGTCACTGCAATTTTTGGTACTGAAGATACTTTGTAGTCATCAATAATTTTATGGCGAAACAAAAATAACGAATGATTAAAAAAGAAAACGAAATTGAATGTAAATTAATTGGGTTGATTGGAATTTTTAAATGAAAAAAGTTTTTCTGAATGAAGTTGTACGACTGGAAATTGTAAATAATATTGCCAAGGTAATCGTCAATAATTCACCCGTGAATACTATAGATGCGGGTGTGCGAGACGGATTAAATAAGGCCGTTGACGCAATTGAGTCGAATTCTGATCTTAAAGCTGTGTTGTTATTGTGTGAAGGGAAAACCTATTTTTCCGGAGCAGATATTGGTGAATTTAATGGTCCTCCCAAAGAAGAAGAATATCGAAAATTATTTTTACGATTTGAAAATTTACCTCTTCCCGTAGTCACTGCTATGTATGGAACTGTGATGGGTGGAGGGCTTGAGCTTGCTTTGGCTTGTCATTACCGAATTGCAATTGCAGGAACGCGCTTTGCATTGCCTGAAGTTACCCTCGGAATCATTCCTGGTGCCGGCGGAACTCAGCGTATGCCACGCTGCATTGGTATTGAGAAAACAATGGAAATGGTAGTGAATGCTTCACCCGTTAGCGAGGACGATGGAAAAGCTTTGGGTTTCATAGACGAAGTCTGCGAGCGTGAACTGGATGAATTTGCAATCAAATACGTTCAATCAATTCTTGATCGAAACCTGGGTGTGCGACCAACGAGTCTACATCAAGTTGTACCTGTTACCGATGAAATGATTGAATCATTTAAAAATATCGCGCGTAAAAAATATCCGCATCAAACTGCGGCACTGACGGCGATAGAAGCAATTGCCGCGAGTGCGAAAATGCCTTTTTTGGAAGGGCTAACCTATGAAACACAATTAGTTAATCAAGCAAAAGCTTCACCTGAATGTAAAGGCTTGGTTCATTTATTTTTTGCAGAAAGAGAGACGGTAAAGGTTCCAGAAATTAGTGATGCAGTAGCGACTCGTCCCGTTAATAAAGTTGCTGTGATTGGTGCAGGAACAATGGGTGGTGGTATAGCAATCTGTTTTGCGAATGCAGGAATTCCAGTGACCTTGATTGATGTTAGCCAAGAAGGGCTAACTCGTGGAATGAAGAATATAGATAGCAACTTCGAAAGTCGGGTCAAACGTGGTCGCATTACTGCTGCCCAGAAGCAAGAAACTATGTCGTTAATCAGCGGCAAATTGAATATGGAATCTATTCAAGATGCAGATCTGGTTATCGAAGCCGTGTTTGAAGATATGACTTTGAAGTCCAATATTTTTAAACAGTTTGACTCTCTGGCAAAACACGGTGCAATACTCGCGACCAATACCAGTACCTTGGATATCAACAAAATCGCTGCAGTTACCAGTCGACCTCAGGATGTTATCGGCTTGCATTTTTTTAGCCCTGCCAATGTGATGCCTTTGTTGGAAGTTGTTCGAACAGACACAACTTCTCATGAGACCATTCGTACCTGTATGTTGTTGGCGAAGAAAATTAGAAAGACGCCAGTTTTATCCAAAGTCTGTTACGGATTTATTGGTAACCGAATGATGGAAGGTTACGCGCGTGAAGCAGAATTGATGGCTTTGGAAGGTGCGACGCCGCGAAAAGTTGATGATGCATTGCAGCAATTCGGTATGGCGATGGGAATTCTCGCCGTCTTTGATATGGCGGGGATTGATGTTGGTGTGAATGTTCACAAAGCCAACGAAGAACAATTTCCACCTGATCCAACTTATTACCAATCTTCACAAGCCTTGTTCGATGCAGGTCGGTTAGGACAGAAAAATGGCAAGGGTTACTATCGCTATCTTCCAAATGATCGCAATCGATATGATGATGAAGAGGCGCTGGAAATTTTGCGAAAACGCGCTGAATTACTTTGCGTCGCACAAAGATCAGATCATTCCGAACAAGAAATCATTGAACGATGTTTATTTCCTTTGTTGAACGAAGCTATACAAATTCTTGACGAAGGTGTTGCGATTAGAGCCAGTGATATAGATGTTGCTTGGGCCTCGGGTTATGGTTTTCCACGCTATAGAGGCGGCCCATTATTTTATGCAGAAACGTTGGGGCTTGATGTTTTGTATCAGGGAATGTTGAAATATCAGGAGAAATTCGGCAGCATGCATTGGCGTCCTGCGCAACTTTTAGAGCGTCTGGTTAAAGATGGCATGTCAATTGGTGAGTGGGAATCGCAGAAAAATCAGTTGGTCTAAAGCAAATTGTCGCAATAAGTGCGGTAGAGAGGGTAGCTAGTGAGTGGATCGGTTGCAGTAAAAAGTAGTGCAGAAAAGTTATCAACAGATAACGAAGTTGACATGACGGTACTCAATGAAAAATTAGGTTACCGAATCCGTATACTCGAACGACTGTTAAATAAAGAGTTTACTCGCAAGACCGGAATGACCACTGTGCAGTTTAGTGTTTTTAGTTTGGTGGCAACCAATGAAGATCTATCTCAAGTTGCTATTGGCGAAGCCTTGGCAATGGATCGTGCATCGACTATGGCTATTATTGATAAGTTGGAGAAAGCTGGATTGCTGGAAAGGCGCAAATCTGTGCATGACCGTAGAGTGCATGCATTGCAATTAACTGAGAAGGGACGCAAGGAATTTATCTCAGTTAACAATAAGGTCATCAAATATGATTTGGCTTTTAGTGGTCGACTTACTGAGCTCGAAATGGCTAGTTTCAATATGTACCTTAAGAAGTTAATGGGCTTTTAGATCCGCCTATCTATCTTCATGTTCTACCAGTTATTAACCGGTAACTGTTTCTTCATATTAAATTTTTGTTAGTCGTTAAAAAGGTGTTGAGTTTTATCCAAATAATCTGTATGTATGTCTTACTAATAATAAACTAGCGGAGAACGAAATGAATAAACGAAAGTTAAACCCTGCTCCTCAATTTAAACATGTTAAAAAGACACTGGCTTGCCTTATCGCAATGCTTGGTGCTTCGGGCTTTGGATCGGTTGCTTACGCTGAGCCAGGTCAGGTTGAAGAAATTCTTATTACTGCTCGAAAAGTTCAGGAGAACTTACAGGACACTCCTGTTGCCGTTTCTGCATTTAGTGAAGAGGCTATGGAGCGACGTGGGCTTACCAGCACTACCGACCTTGCTAGTGTGACTCCCAATTTGCAATTTAAAGGTTACAGTCCTCTCTCTGGTAACAACTCGGCAGCTCAAGTATTCATACGTGGTATAGGTCAATCTGACGCATCAGGAGGGATTGATCCAGGTGTTGGTCTCTATATTGATGATGTCTATATGGGGCGTTCAGTCGGCGGAGCAATGGAGTTCAGAGACATTGCCAATGTTCAAGTGCTAAGAGGTCCTCAAGGAACACTTTTTGGTCGAAACACCATTGGTGGAGCGATTCTCATGTCGACCAAAAATCCCGGTAATGAATACGGCGGTAATGTTAAATTAAAAGTCGGTGATGAAGGGTTAAAGGAGGTCTTCGGCGCAGTTGATTTGCCATTCAGTGACACAGTAGCAGCACGACTTTCATTTGGAAAACGTGAGCGCGATGGTTATGTAACGCGGATTTACGATGATTTGGATCTTGGAAATGAAGACACTTCTTCTTTTAATGGGTCACTGCACATTAGCCCAGTTGATCAGTTTAAAGTTGTACTCAGAGCTGACTATTCAAAAGCAAATGAAAATGGTTCACCGTTTGTTTTTGCTGGCATAAATGAAAGACAAGTCTTCCCAGCGGCCTCCAGTGTTGACGCAGGATGTCCGGGCGCTACTTTCCCACCGCCATCAGTTCCAGCAGGTACGGTGAATCAAAATTGCGCTAACAACGCGACATGGCAGCTTGGAAAATTCACCAATGGTGGAAATAGTAGAGCTGAAAGTAACATGAAAAATCAGGGTTACTCATTGTCTGCGACTTGGGATATCAATGACGTTTTCTCTGCGAAATATATTGGCGCAAACCGTTCACTGGAATGGGATGGTTCGCGTGATGCGGATAATACTTATTTGACAATCCTCAGTACCCAATATGATAGTGAAGCAGATCAAACCAGCCATGAGTTTCAGTTCTTGGCGGATGGTGATTCTTTTAACGGTGTATTGGGATACTTCTTGTTTGATGAAGATGTGAATGATTTCTTACAAGTACCTTTTGCTGCTCCTGGTTCAGTATTGCCACCAGGCAGAGCAGTGGCTCTTGATCATCAGGATGCAACCTTAAACAACGAAAGTAGTGCAGTATTTACTCAGTGGACTTACGATTTTACTGATGCATTCAGTCTTTCAGCGGGTATGCGTTACACCGATGAGAAGAAAACTATTCAAATTATTGGTTTCACTGATGGTACCAATTTACCGCTTGTCGATAATGGCTCTGGTGTATTTGCACCTATGGACCCATTACCGCAGTCAGTGATTCCTACCACGGTTAAAACAACACCAGGCGATAGTTCTGCGGGCGGATTAAATATTCAGCCAATCCCCTTTAGTAAAAAGTTCAGCGCGACTACAGGATCTCTTTCCGCTCAATATAGATTTAATGATCAGTTCATGACTTATCTTAGTTGGTCAGAAGGGTTTAAAAGTGGCGGTTTTAATCAACGCTATAATGCTGTGCCTCTAGCAGGTCCGGTTCCACTTGCATTTGATTCAGAAGAGGCCGTTTCTACCGAATTGGGCTTTAAGGCAGATCTCACCAGTAGCTTCCGTTTGAACGGTGCAATTTTCCATACCAATTACGACAACATGCAATTGACCTATCGTGTAGGCATAGTTCCTTTGTTATTTAATGCAGGAAAATCGACTATCTCTGGTGCTGAGTTAGAGTTCACTTATGTGCCTACAGATGCATTTATTTTGGAAGGTAGCCTTGGTTACATGAAGAATGAAATTAAAGAAGTAGCAACAATTGTTGGAGCTAGTGCGACTTTAGGGCCAAACAATGAACTCCCGTTCACACCAAAAATGCAAGCAAGTTTAGGTGCGGGATATACATTTAGTTTTGACAGCATGACCTTAACGCCTCGTCTTGATCTGTCTTATACAGACAAACAATTCTTTGATGCGGCAAATAGCGTTGAAGTTGCACAAAATGATGCAGTTACCATTGCCAATTTATCGGTGAAGTTGGCTGGACAAAGCGAAATCTGGGATGTGACCTTTGGTGTACGCAATCTGACAGACGAGGCTTATCCGGTAGCAGGAAACTCGTCGATTGGTACAAGTAGTGGTTACGCAGAAATCATTTATTCGCGCCCACGAAATTATTTCTTATCGCTAAATTATAAGTTCTAATTATTGATAAGTTTATAAGATCATTGATTGTTATTTTAAATGATAGATAATTTCGGCAGTCGATTATTGGCTGCCGAAATTTTTTATCTGCTGTTTACATAATTAACTTTTGAATTGATGCAATGTCCAAGATTCGTCAGCTAGAGCTAGGGGATTTAACCACTGTCGTACACTACCAGGACGATGGTTCAATCTTATTAAATACCGAAATTTCTCTCGATCCTTATCCAAGATCCATTTTGGATAGACTTGAGCACTGGGCGAAAATCACTCCTGATCATAATTTTATTGCACAGCGCGACGTAAAAAATAAGGGTGATTGGAAGTTTTTAACTTATCAGGAAACCTGGCATTCTGTTCGTTGCATTGCATCTGCATTGAATAAATTTTCCTTGTCAGTCAACAGACCTTTGGCGATCCTCTCAGGAAACAGTATTGAGCATGCGCTGCTTGGGTTGGCTGCTATGTATCTTGGTATACCCTATGCGCCGATATCTCCCCAATATTCCCTTTCGACTACAAACTATTCCAAACTGAAACAAGTACTGGGTTTGGTTACACCGGGAATTGTTTTTGTTGATAACGCAAATATTTTTTCCAAAGCAATTCAAGCAAGTTTACCGGATGATGTGGTGGTGGTTTGTTGCAGTGGTGAGGTTGAAGGGTACCAATCTGTTAAATTTGATAACTTGCTTCATAGTTCAATTAACTACGAACTTGAGACGACATATAAAAATATTAAAGCTGATGACGTAGCTAAATTTTTGTTTTCTTCAGGTTCAACAGGTGTGCCCAAGGCGGTAGTCAATACACATCGCATGCTGGCCGCTAATCAGCAGATGATTGTACAAACTTACCCATTTTTAGCATCTGCTCCGGTGTTGGTTGATTGGTTGCCCTGGAATCATACATTTGGTGGCAATCACAATTTCGGTATAGCCTTATACAATGGCGGAACCTATTACATTGACGATGGAAAACCCATTCCCTCTGGTTTTTTAGAAACGGTGCGCAACTTAAAAGAGATTGCCCCAACTGTTTATTTCAATGTTCCAAAAGGTTTCGAAATGCTGGTAAAACATTTGCGAGAAGACGATGAATTGCGAAATATCTTTTTTAGTAAAGTTAAAATGTTTTTCTATGCTGGTGCTGGATTGTCTCAACCTGTATGGGATGCGTTGGAAGAAATAGCGCTTGAGACTTGCGGCGAACGTATCATGATTTTGACTGGTTTAGGTTGTACGGAAACAGCGCCATCCGCACTTTTTACCAATCGCGATGGTGGCTTTGCTGGTTGGCTTGGGTTGCCATTACCCGGTATCCAAGTAAAACTCCAAAAAGCGGGCGCGAAACTGGAGATTTGTTTTCGTGGTGACAGCGTAACGCCTGGGTATTGGCGAAATCCGGAGCTCACAACAAAAGTATTTGATGAAGAAGGTTTTTTCAAAAGTGGTGATGCAGTTAAATTTGTTGACGAGCAAGATCCGCAAAAGGGATTGATGTTTGATGGTCGAATCAGTGAAGATTTTAAATTGGATACAGGTACATGGGTGAGTGCAGGGCCACTACGTGCAAAATTTCTAAACCACTTTGGTCCTTTAGTAAAAGATGTCGTTATAGTCGGACGAGATCGCGGAAGCGTGGGGGCTATGGTATTTCCCGATGTGGATTATTGTCGAACACAGTATCTAAATGCCAATAACAATTTAATCGAAAGTGATGAAGCTGTTCTTGCCAATCCAGAAATACGAAAATGCTTTAAAGATTTGTTGGCAAGTTTTTCTTCTGCGTCTGCTGGTAGCTCAAGTCGAATAGATCGAATGCTGCTACAGCATATCGCTCCAGCAATTGATAAGAGTGAAATGACTGACAAAGGCTCTTTAAATGCTGCGGCGATTCAAGACAATAGACATACCGAAATAGATCTAATGTACCAAAACCCTCCTGAAACTAGAGTTATCCTAATCTAGAAAGCTCTTAATTTAGAAAGCTCTCAATCTAAAAAACTTTTAATCTAAAAAACCCTTAAAAAATTTCAAAGAGAGTTATTAGCAAACTCCGTGTTAGTTTTCCTGCAGACTAAAATTTATTTTTAGTCTGAGGCTGACACATCAGATTTAGACGGCAGCTTTAAAAATGCCAGTGCAAATGCTGCAATCAGTGAACCCATTGCCATTACCATTGCCACCGTAGACAAGCTAGTTCCTGCGTTAAATAAGAAGCCTGCAATCATCGGCGAAATGACTGCGCCACCTCGGCCAATACCAATCGCAAACCCGGTGCCAAATGCTCGCACATGTGTAGGAAAAGCAAACGCAAAAATTGAATAGAGTCCAACCACACCAGCATTTGTAAAAAATCCTGCAAGGGCAGCCAGCCATGCGAGAGAGGGTAAATGACTCGGAGATTGTCCAAAGATTGAAATGGTCACTACTGAAGCAAGTAAAATACTAATAGTTAAAAATTTCAGTCCAAAGCGTAATGCTGCAAATCCAAATAATGCTCCGCCTAAGGCCCCACCCACGTTGGCCCAAGTAAGAACCACTGCTGCAGACGATGCCGCAAAGCCCATATCGACAACAATTTTCGGCGCCCACTTTAAAATAAAATAAAAAGTCGTGATGTGAAATAAATAGGCGAGAGTCACAACTACAGTGGTAGCAAATAACTTTTTATTGAAAATATCAAAAATAGATAATTTTGGACTGTCTGTACTCGCCTGTGGAAGTATAGAAACGAGATCTTGGCCCAATTTCTTTAGAGTGTGATTGACTTTAATTAAAGCATTGTTGGGTTGTTTCTTAACAAGCCAATGAACAGATTCCGGAATCCAGAAATAGACTAGAGGAATAAAAAGAAGAGTAGCGCTGGCGCCTAGATAAAACACTGACCGCCAATCATGAGTTTTGAGTAGAGGCACTATAAAAATTCCACCAATAATTCCCCCAATAGGATAGCCAATTACAACCAACGAAAGTGCCAAGGTTCTATTTTTTGCATTTGAAAATTCAGCAGCAATAGGGTTGATTGCAGCGAGCATTCCCCCAATGCCAAAACCTGTTATAACTCGCCAAACTGACAAACCGTAAATGCCGTCGACTGTGGTCACCATGTACATACCAATCGACATAAGCACAAGGCAGGATAAAACTGTTTTGCGGCGGCCTATGCTATCGGCCATTCCACCCAGCAGAATAGAACCGACACACATACCAATTAATTCCATCGACAACACAATGCCCAAAGCTGCACGGTCGATTCCCCATTCTGCAGATATTCCAGGTGCGGCAAAGCTGATAGAAAGAATATCTATGCCATCCAATGCATTAAGACCAATAGCTAAAGCTACGACTAACACTTGCCAAAAGGTCATTGGTTTTTTATCGAGTAGATCGATGGGATTATTCATGGATGACTCCATTTTAGCTGGATTAGATTATTAGTATGTAATGCATACTATCTGCTTTTATTAGTATTGACCAGCTTAAATTTGAGACAAATATTTCGTCTGAATTCAAATAGTTTACGAATTTTTTACAGCTGTTAAGTCCTCATAAGGCAAGCCAACATATTGATTTGCAATGACACGAAGCCCTTCTTCATGATTGAGAAAATAATCCAGCTCGGATTGCATAAATCGAGAAAAAGTTTTTCCGTTTAATCCTTCGATCTCTGAATCACCAAACTCGTGCAGCATGTTCGACATCCACCAGGAAAATCGTTCTCCATGCCAAACACGACGCAAAGCTATTTCGCTATATTGTTTCACGCACTCAAGATTATTTTCGAGATAAACCTGACATAAAATTTTATAAAGAGTTGCTACGTCAGATGCTGCCAGATTAAGGCCTTTTGCACCTGTGGGCGGCACTATATGACCTGCGTCGCCCACTAAAAATAATTTTCCGTATTGAAGAGGTTCGCAGACAAACGAACGCAAAGGCGCAATGCTTTTTTCGATACTTGGGCCGGTGATTAATTTATTTGCGGCTTCTGCTGGCAAACGACGTTTTAATTCTTCCCAAAATGCATCATCACTCCATTTTTCCAATGAGTCACTCAGTGGAACTTGCAAGTAATAGCGCGAGCGAGTGCTGGATCTCATACTTGCCAGCGCAAATCCTCGCTCACTTTTACAATAAATTAATTCATCGCTCACGGGCGGTGTATCACTGAGTAAACCTAGCCAGCCAAAGGGATAAACCTTCTCATGTTCAGTTCTCAATTCTTTCGGAATCGCTTGTCGAGAGACACCATGAAATCCATCGCAGCCAGCAATAAAATCGCAATCGAGTTGGTAAGTGTCGTTATTGTGTTTAAAAATAAGATAGGGTGATTCGCTGTCAACATCATGCGGGGTAACTTCGCTGGAGTCATAATAAGTTTCCAGATTTGCGTTTTTACGCGCGAGCATTAAATCTTTGGTAATTTCAGTTTGTCCATAACACATGACGGTTTTACCATCGGTCAGATGTTTAAGATCAATGCGCGTGCGTTTTCCGTTGACTGAAATATCAAATCCGTCATGAACGCTGCCTTCACGATCCATACGCTCCGCCACACCAGCTTCCCGCACCAAGTCCACGAAGCCTTGTTCTAATATACCGGCGCGTATTCGTCCTAATACATAGTCAGCGCTCACACGTTCGACGATAATGTTGGCTATGCCTTTTTTTGCCAGTAGTTGACCGAGCAATAATCCGGAAGGGCCAGCGCCAATAATCGCGACTTGTGTTTTTAACCTTTGCATGGAGTGCTCCAACAATAATTGTTAGAGTCAATAGTGACCAGTCCAGTTCCCCAGTGCTATTCACAGATCTCTCAATCTATTGTACTTTTCGATCAGATCGATTCAGTTGAGTGAAACAGCTATGCCGCTAATTGAAACAGACATACCTTTTTATGGGCTCTACGGCGAACCCATCAAACGCAATGAATTAGAATTTGTTCACATTGAAGAAATTGCTGATCGAAGCCGTGATCGCGATTGGGTCATCAATATTCATCGACACAGCAAACTGTTTCAAATTGTCTATCTCGAAAAAGGTGCTGTGGACGTAAATTTGGATGGAGTGGAGCGGCATATTCTGAGTGAATGTTTAGTGACAATTCCAGCAGGTATTGCACATGGATTTAACTTCCAGCCCAACAGCCAAGGTTGTGTTTTATCTCTCAATACATCTGTGTTGCTCAACTCGATGGAGACCAACAACCATGATGGACTTCATCGATTGGCTATAGCGCCGCAAATAATTGAATGCCAAGCAGATGATGTTTATGTCAAACAATTCGAAAATTTTATTGCTCATTTAAAAAGAGAATTTCAAAGTTTTAATTTAAATAGAAATGATGCCTTGGAGTGGTTGTCTAAATTAGCCATGCTCAGTATTGCCAGATTGCAGAGGCAAAATCGGGTTGCAGAAGATGAAGGTGCAGATTCATTAACTTTACGTAAGTTTTGGTCATTACTTGAAGTGCATTATAAAGATCATTGGTCAGTGGCAGACTACGCAGAAAATCTTCATATTTCCCTTTCAACACTCAATCGACTCTGCCGTAAATATCTTGGTGATGGTGCAAAGATTCTTTTGCAAGAGCGGTTATTAATAGAGGCTCGGAGGCGCTTGGAGTACACACAACAAACCTCTGCTGAAATTGCTTATTCTCTTGGTTTCAAAGACCAAGCTTATTTCTCTCGATTTTTCAAAAAACATATGGGTGTTACGCCAGTCAGTTACAGAGTAGAAAAAGCTTAAAGATTACTGAGTAATCCAAACACTATAAGCCAATATTGTTAAACTTTCTGGATGCCATACGGCATCGTATTCAATTTGCGGCGTTATGGCGGAGGGGAAAGCTGGTTCAGATATCATAAATAAGCGGTTAAATCGATCAAATCCCCGACTCATTATGCCGTATTCTGAATGGGGTAATTCAAAGGAGTGACCCAATTCGTGCAAGCTTGCTCCCATGCCGGTGGCGCAGTTTGCCCAATAAGTGCCTCGCCCCGCACTGTCGTCTGGCAATATTCTGGTATCAATTGTTTTCTCATTGGAGAAGCTCGCTGAAATATCTTCAAGGGTTTTTGGGCAAGTATGGAGATGAAGACCGCCAAACAGCGCCAAGTTAGAGCCACCTAAAGCCGTGTGTGCAAGTGTTTGTCCATTCTCGTATCCTGAAAAGCCCATAGTGACCATATATTTAAGGTTGTTTTGAGTTTCAGTTTTAAGCTGATCTTGAATGGAATAATAAATGGTCAAACCATCCATGGCATAGAGTGTTTCGCGCGTTTGCGACACTTGGAAAACTTGTATCTCAGGCACTCCATTTTCATCTTCAACCAGTGTAAAAGTTTTATGTTTACCTACGGCTTTATACATCATTTGCGCCATAGCTGATTGCAGCATCAAGGCTTCCACTGCCAGATGCTTTTTTGCCGTTTCTATATCATTGGATTCATCTTCAGCAGCAAGAAAATGACCATCGTCATCGGTAGCAATGGCATAGACCATTTGAACTTTTTTAACATTTTGCGACGCCGCGACGATTATTTTCACCAAAGAAGTTTTTCCGCTCGCGGTTAGTGTAATGTCATTAGAGCCGGGGTCGAGTAAAACCGCTCCTTTAAAAAATCCGTCCAGGACCGGCCAGGTAAAAATTTCTCCGGCAACTTCAATAGTAATGCTGGTGTCAGTACTCGGGCATTGTCCAAATAGAATTGGCAATCTGTAAGATATAGTTTCGTCGCTCTTAAAATTTAAGAGCTCACACTGTGTGATGTTATTCGTCACCACTGAAGAGGTGCTGGAGCTTAGGGAGCTGGAAGAGGATGAAATGATAGTGGTTGTGCTTGAATTATTTTGCGTACTACTACCGCTACCGCTACCGCCACATGCCGACAAGGCAGCAATCGTTACAACTAAAATAACATTAATTTTTTTAATGCACATACCTTTACCTTGATAATTCGATTTTTTATTACTGCCATAGACTTCTACCAAGCTTGGTTTGGCTTAGGTTTCGCACAATTGGGTAAGTATTTTTTTACGGTCGTATTTTCCATTTGCCGTTCGTGGAAATTCTTCTATTGTTGGAGTGATGATGCCGGGGACCATATATGCCGGTAAACGTTGCTTGATCTCAGCTATTACGTCTGCGAGGAGGTATTCAGCCTTTAATGAAATAAGTGCAGCGATTGTTTTTTTATTTTCTTCAAGGCTGTTATTAAACACTACAACTGCTTCTTCGACACCTTGGGTAGAATTTATAATGGATTCAATTTCACCGAGTTCGATTCGATAGCCCAGGTACTTGATTTGTGTATCCGCCCTACCGACGTAGATAAAATTTTTATTCTCATCAATTCTTACTAAATCGCCAGTGCAATAAAGTGGATCATAAAAAAGATTATGTTGTGGATGTTGAATAAATACTTTTTGCGTTCGCTCGACATCACCTAGATAGCCATAAGCTACAGAGGTTCCCCGAACTAGAAGTTCACCTTCTGCACCTACATCAGAAGTTAATTCACCCCTTTCATTACGTACTAACAATTCCATATTGGTCCGTGCTTTGCCGATTGGAATACTTCTGCATTCTGCGTCTGGAAGTTGGTGTTGAATATGGTAACTGCAATCAACGGTAATTTCCGTGGGACCATACATATTGGTATATTGAATGTGCGGGTAGCGCTTCATCCATTCAGTCAGTATTTCGACGGGCAATACTTCACCAGCACAAATCAAATGACGTAATTTTGGAAAGCTGTCCTCTTTAAGGCGACGAGATTTTAGAAGCATGGTTAAAACTGATGGTACACAGAAGAATGTAGTAATTTCGCGTTCTCGCAACCAGGAAACTAACAATGGAATTACAGAATTCAGTGCTTCATGTACCAAGTGCAAAGTCGCACCGGTTTTGAAGGCAGTGTAGAGATCAAATGTTGAATTATCAAAGTACAAAGGTGCATGATTTGAAATAATATCTTTATTTGTAAGTTGATAGGTTTCGACGCACCAGTCGATATAGTCGATGATTGCTTTGTGAGGAATCATCACTCCTTTTGGAATTCCAGTAGATCCAGAAGTAAAAAGTACGTAGGCGAGATCAATTGATAAGTTTTGATATTGAATATTTTTCGAATTTCCGCCGGTGAACTGACAAATATTAATAAGTTGAATAGGATTATTTGGAAGCAATCGCTTAAATAATTCTTCGCTGTGGTCATCTACTATAAGTATTTCTGACTGGGCGGTGTCCAGTATTGATTCCAATCTTTGTGCAGGAGAATTAATATCAACGGGAATATACGCACAATCGGCTTTTAAAATACTTAATATGGACTGAATTGATTCAACGCTCTTGTGCATAAAAAAAGGAATAAAACTTCCTCGTTTGGCGCCTGCGGAAATAAGCGTACGAGCAAATGAATTGGAAAATAGGTCGAGCTCTTTGTAACTAATGCTTTTGTCTTCACAGCATACGGCCGGTTTATCTGGAAATCGCTGAGCACTTTGCGAGAAGTATTGTTGTACAAGATAGTTCACTCGGATCTCCGTATAAATAGTTCGAAATTTGACTTGGGTTGTCGATTGCAAAACTCGATTTCTGTTCTTCTGGCGTTAGCTATTGGAAAATTTATTCTTCAAGTAATCTAGTAAATCTTGTCGGTGTCGCAAGCGTGAAAAAGTGTGGTTCGCCCCTGCGAAAATTTTGACACGAATAGCACCTGCCTTACAGGCTTTAATAAAAGTGTATTTGGCTTGGGATTTCACTAATTCTAATCCAGGATCAGATGCCGAAACTAACAGGTCGATAGGAATATTCGCCTGCGTGATTTGGACTAAATCAACTGACAAAGCTGAGTTTTCTTTCAGTAATAGTTCGCGAATTCCAGATATTAATTCGCGAGACTGTTTAATAATTTGTTTTTTCAAAAAAGCAAATATGTAACTTGTAGATGCTTTTCCCGTAAAAATTTTCATCCATTTCTTTGGGTCACGCACGGAATTTGAGTAGTACTTGGAATCCTGTGCGATTTGAATATCACCGGGAATGTCCAGAGACATGCTATCTTCCCAATAAAAAACCAAGGGATTTATAAGCATAATTTCACGAATAGCCGGTGAGCTTATTTGTAATGCGCCATGAAAAGCAGCATGAGCTCCTGAGCAGATTCCACCAATTATAAATTCTTGAGCTAAACCACGATTTTTAAAATATGAAATGGCACCATCCAGATTTGATTGTGTGTTAGGTTGAAACGGATGATTTTCTTTTGCTTTGTCAGGTTTGAAACTGTCGCCAAGTCCTTCGATATCCAATCGAACGCATCTAAGACCTGTTTCTGCAATAGTTCGTGCGATCTGGGTATAAACTCGATTAGGACCTACGTGATGTACAGCGCCGGAGTTAAGTAAAATGACGACTGGACGATTCGGGTCGAGATGTTTTGGCTGAGTTAAAATGGCGAAAAGTTTGTGTTGAACAATTTTGTTTGATTTTTTATCTCCCTGATCGTCATACCAAATTCCCTGTTCTTGAATGGCATTTTCAAAGGTAATATTCTCCAGCATTCCCAATGGCTTCACACTAGATTGATTATTTTGACATAATTCAGAATCCGCCAACCATTTAGTGGTGACCCCTATAGCTTGAAAGGGGACTTGTGTTTTATGGGGAACCTCGAGCATATCTTCATAGCCGGGCTGGTATTCTGTGGTTAAGTAAATAGTCTGGGTTCTTAACCAATCTATAAAAGGTTCTTCTCTGTTTGCATCTTCGCGATAGATACACAGAACTCGCGTTTCTGCAGCAAGTGGCACTTTCATTAGATCAATATTTTTTAGGCCTTCTGCGGTCGCTTTTGACATCAAAAACCCGGCAAATTCCGTAAATTCATCATCCTGATTCTCTGCATCAACACCAAATTTTGAGAGAGCTTGTAGCTCGCGCAAATATCTTTTTCCTTTGACTATAGGCTCCCAAAGGATCAGGTAATTAGGTGTAAGTGTTTGCGCGGCGAGATGAGCTAAAGTGGCTCCAAGCCTTAGTCCGGCCAGACAAAGTTGACAGTCGGGGATAGTCTTTCGCACTTGGTTGGCAATTGACGAAATATTCTCTAACCAAATCGGAATGAGATTGTCAGGTAATTCCGTTCCGGCTGAGTCACCGGTACTGGAGTAATCAAAGCGAATGACCAGACATCCAATCGCTGCCAACTGATCAGCCAAGTGCTGAAATGAACGGTGACTATGAGTGTATTCGTATCCCGTCGGATAACACAAAATTACAACAATATTATTCGATATTGGTGCTGTAGAGTAATGCTGCCAAGCAAATACCGGTGGCAATAAGGTGTCCGGGGCCAGTGCTGCCGGTAGATATCCAAATTGTCTGGCTACGTCCGGACAATAGGGAGAAAAGAAAAAATCTTCGGAATTACATGAATTAATATTTGATTTTTTGGGTTCTGTCGGTTGACCCGTTAAGTTAGGTTCAGATTTCGACATTAGCATTTGATTCGTACCGCATCATGTAGATTTAACGCCTCTAAATATCCTTTTAGTGGAATTGATGTTGAATCATTTTCAGCTTGCGCCGTTACTGAAAAGTGTGAGTTAGGGGCAAGGTGGAAATAATTGTTTGATAGTTGAAAGTTAGGAATGTCCAACTTTACCCATTGCAAAAATGTTGGACTCAATAAAGTTAAAATAAACTTCCCTTGTTCGGTTTCACTAACTGAAATATTTATACCTTGATGTCTCTGGGGTTGTAAAAATTCCCTGCGAGGAAAATAAAAATCTTCACTTAATAAGGTTTCGGTTTTAACGTCAATTAAGCGTGCATGAACTAACCGATGTTGTATTGGGCCAAACCTGTAGCTGTGTGGAATGTCAGTAAAATATCCTAACAGCGAGTCTAGATTAAATGTTTGCTGGATTCGTTCGGACAGGTTAATGATTTCCGTTACAGAAAAGGTTTGTGCATCTTGCGCATTAAAACCTGTTATTTCCAATCGTGCATCAAGCACCTCTGGCAGTTCATTAATAATCTCAACTACCAAGCCGTTCATGCCTCGATCGATTAAAAAAATCGCACGAGGTTGGCAGGCGCGTTTCCAACTGTAGTAGGCAGCTTTAGGTTGGCCAAGACTGTCAACAATACCCCAGCCTGCGCCCAAAAAAAGATCACGCCAAAACCACATCAAGGCGCCGGAGGTTGGTGTGAACGCTGAGCGCCAAAGACCAATTGTCTGCGCCATGATTTCGCCTGTTATCACTTTTGAGTAGTCGAGATATCGGGGTGTGTCATAGGCTCGCAATTCAATCGGATTAATGCCATAGAGTTCGGTGAGATAAAAATCTCTCACATCTTCAAAGTCCCATCCTGTGCTTGCCATACGAGGTACAGCTTCTCGCCATAGAGGGCTGTGCATGTAAGGTTGTTTTCCTTGGAAAATTTTTTCAAGAGTGTTTGACTCAGGAATATTAGAAAAAGCGAGGCATTCTGTTGCAAATTTGACTTGAGATAATTCAGCGTCTGCTAAGGGTTGGCGATAGGCACTTACACCATAGTAGTGACTTGTTCCTACATTGGGTAAAAATGGTAAATCTCCGCCACACGGAGAAGATGGAAAATAGACTGTACCGGGGTGTAATTGTGAACAGAGTTCAGGAATCGTTTTATCAAAAAAATTATTTAAATAAGTCGATGTCGGTACACCCAACATAGCAGCCTGCATATAGACTTCATTGCCACCGCAATAAGCGGCAATACAAGGATGTGAAGACAGTCTATGTAGTTGATATTCTACTTCAGATTCTATGAGCGCTAAAAAATCTGGCTCTTGAGTTGGATAATCCATATTGGCGAACATGAAGTCTTGCCAAATTAATATCCCTAATTCATCACAAAGATTGTAAAAATTATCTGACTCGTAATTCATGGTGCCATTAATACGCAACATATTTACGCCCGCGTCGCGCGCGAGGATTAAACTATTCCGAAGTTGATCGGCATTGTTTGTGAGGTTGATGGCATCTAGTGGTGTCCAGCAAGCTCCTCGACAAAATATTTCCTGGCCATTAATAATAAACGCCAATTTACCTTGTTCTTGATTCAGCGCGACTGATTTAAAACCGACTTTCCCTAATGAAAATGAGAACTTTTGATCAACCAGCAAACTCAGCTCCATAAGAGATGGGCTGCCATGGGTATGTGGCCACCAAGGTGTGACATCAGCAATTATCGACGAAACTTTTGCACACCAACGTTGCGGTTGTAAAACAGAATCTTCTTGAAAAATTTCGAGAGAGATTTCAGCTTCTCCAACTTTTAATATTGCACCGGAAATTTGTGAATCTGTCTCAAGGACAAAACTGGCAGTTAACCAAGCGGAATTATCTTTTACGCCGGCGGAGATACATCTGTCTCGTAAAAAGATTTCCGATTTCGCATAGCAATTTACAGAATCCCACAAACCTATAACGGGATAAGGCTGAGTCCACCCAGGCATTCGACCTAATAAACTAGTGCGATACCATCGCAATTGTTGCTGTTCAACTAATGGGGTTTTCCATTTTGGTCGTGGTTTGCGTTGTGATAATGCGTGAGTAAACGAGCGAAAGCACAGATGCCACCGATTACGACCTTTTATGAGTGGAGCAGGAATACATAAAGGTAAAAACATGGAATGGCCGGTTGCGAGCAAGTCGCCATTTAGCCAGACTTCAGCAAGTGGAGTAATACCAGCAAAATTGATCTCAAATGTTGAAGTCAATTCAGACAAAGTAGATTCGGCGGTGTACCACCAGTCCGCATCATCTAGTTGAGTAGCATCCAGTTTATTGGTAAAGCAGTTCTGAGCAATAGTGCCAGGAACGACAACCGCGACCCAATTTGAGTCTGGCAATTGTTCCGGATTGCTAATGAATCCTGCCATTGCTTTTTGTATGCGCCAATTAGAAAGTCCAACTTCTTTCCCTCTGGATTCCGGAAGTGGGTTAAAGGCTTTTTGAAATTGAGTGGACTTCATTTTTATTCCTTCGACAATGCTAAATGCTGCGGACTTAACCTTACAAATAGAGTCGTTTAAGTTCATCGATACCGGTTTGCCAATCACGCCCCATTTCATCAATGGCAACTGTATCTAATTCACGCTTCCTGGCCATAGCTCGGGCGAGTTGAAATTGGTAAGTTTTAGCGTTAACAGTGATCCGATTAAATGCATCAATCGCATTTTGAAGATCCTTTTCGCCTTGGCTCTGTAGCCAAGCTAGATAAGTTCCAACCAATTCAAAGCATGCGCCGTATTGTCTTAAATTTGAAAAAGAATAGAGATGGAAAGTTTCAATTGGTTGGCTTTGTAGCCACACAAAATCCTGCGTAAAAGCTTCTTTAAATTGTGCAAATGGATTTTGCGTGGGAAGGAGTTGTAAATGTTCTTTTAATAATTCAACAGAAGCAATTAATAGCTGCTCTCCAGTGGGCGTTGGATGTAAATGTCGCAACTTAACGTATTCAATATAGGTCGGCAGCATGCGTTCATGCACTAGTCCATTTATTTGAAAAATAGCTTGATAGTCTTCGCCCGATAATTCGTAATATCCTTGATTATGAAAATATCCGAGAACTTGTTGATCGCGGTCAATTTTGTTAACTGCTATTGTAGATTTAACATGTGCTATTTTATAGGCCATGCCATGTGTATCAGGTAGAAAAAAAGAATCCATTTCTACCAACACAGGTCTTCCTGCCAACACTTGTTGTTCAATTAGCTCAGGCAAATTTCTCCAGGGATTAAATTCTTGAATTTCCATTCCAAAAAGTTTATAGAGATCTTTATGAGGAAACTTAAAAAATCCCCATTGATCGACTTCATAATCAATTGTGAGAGTGAAAGGTAAGGCCGCTATAGGCTCAAAGCCTAAACTGTGGATTAATTCAATCAATACATCAACATAACAATTGGTTTCTGCCCAATTGCGATCACCCTGATGAATGGCGTGCCTGTTATAGCTTGCTGGATTTAGTGGCAGAATCTCACTCATCTGCCGTCCCTTATCATAATTTGCATGGTGGAATTGTGATTGCGGATGCGATCATTGTTCACCATTAGTGCAGCACCATAAGCATCGCGCAAATGACGACCAAGACTGACCGGAGAATCATTTTTGTATCCCATAATTCCAACAATCATCATGGATTCCGAAACAATCTCAACTAATTTTTCAGAGCTACATAACTTTAAATTGTTAACACCAAGTGCATAGGAGAATTGTTCGAACCCGTCTTTATCATCCTTTGCTAATTTTTCTTCATAATCAGCAAGCGTCATTTTTAGATTTGCACGCATGTTATAAAGTTTTTCGTCAACTTCGGTGAGTCGCAAAGCAGAGATTGGGGGAGTGTTTGGGTTTTTACGTGCAGCTGATCGAACAGTGCTACGCGCAATTGCGACTGCATCCTGTGCCAATCCAAGCCACAATGAGCTCCACACCAAATGGGAAACTGGATGCATAGTGCGCGCTAAAATTTCGGCAAAAGGTGCTGGTTGAATTTGTTGGATATGACCAGAGGATTGAAGGTGGAAACCGGAGCTGCAAGTTCCGCGAAAACCAAGAGTATCCCAAGTAGAGATGGGATCGAGTTTAGCGGCCCGACGATCAACTAACACTTGCAGCTGGTCTGACGGCATGGCGTCAGCATTTTTTCGACAAGTCACTAAAATAAAATCAGCTTGAGCTCCATAAGAAATAACGGGTGCTTGTTTTGCTAAAGTAAATTGGTCGTTATTAATTTCAACTGCACATTGACTGCTACGCAAATCGCCACCGACACCTAATTCTGTGGTTGCTGAAGCAAGTAAATATTGTTTTTGAACCAAGTCTCGCAAAAATTGCTGAAAATAATCTGAGTTTTTACTGTGGTGGACAATGCAGGCTACTTGAATTTGGTGCATCGCAAAAATCATTGCAGTAGATGCACAATAACCCCCAAGAATTTCACATAACTTACAGACTTGCGTAATACTCAGTCCCATGCCACCTAATTCTTTGGGTATATATACACTGAGCAATTTGCAATCTTTAAATGCATCAAAAGACTCAATCGGAAATCGGGCATCGCGATCCACTTCAAGTGAAGTAGGACGAATCAGATCGCGACCTAGCTGCTGCACATGTTCAATTAACGCGTTAAATTCCTGTTCACTACCGATATTTGTAATCATGATGTAATCGATTTCCTTTTATGTAAGGGCGAATAACTTTATGGTTTGAGCAATTCTGTTACTGTCTCTAACAAAGATTCTATGGAGCTAAAAGTTTTACGGTTAAGTTTGGTATCGGGGAATTCGATATCGAATTCATCTTCAATAGCTAACATTAAATTGACTGTACTTAGAGAGGTTAAACCTTTGTCGTAAAGATCATCGTCAAGCGCAAGCGTATTTGCGTCCTCTTGAAGACGTGCATGCTTGGTTAAAATGTCTCGGATGATGTTTGCAACCATAACGAACCTCAAATTGAATTGAATATACCTAATTTAACGAGATGAGCTCTTTTACCGCCAGAGAGGATATTCAATATTTGCGCCTAAGTAATTAAATAAATGTAAAAAGTTTAACAGGCTGAATTACGAGGCATCATACACAGCAAGTTAAGAATTGAGCAAGATTCCTACAAGATGATAATGAATCCTAAGTGAGAGGAATCTAATTCTTACTAATAATTTTCTTCTGTGAGTTCATTCAGTTTAAGGTGGCTTCAAAAAAGCCTTCTCCCCCGGAATTTAATTTATGGGGTATACATTTAGGAATTGAATAAATAATAAAGGCGACTATGCGTCGCCTTTATTTGCAAATTGTCAAAAAATTTTAAATCAGGCTTTCAATATGGTAGCTAGAGGCGGACTTGAACCGCCGACCCCAGCATTATGAGTGCTGTGCTCTAACCAGCTGAGCTATCTAGCCATAATCGGTTTGCAGTATGAGCTGCAAAAGAGGCGCGCATTTTGGCGATAGCAAGCTGGCTTGTCAACCGCTAAAAGGCGCATTGACTAATGCAGTGCAGGGTTGAAGTGTATATCATGCGCAGTCTATTTTTCCGGTGAGCCAAGGCTTGCTGTCCAATGAATTGACTGATGAAGGCTCTCGATGGAATTTCTCGATCTCTCTCCGGTGACCCGTGCTCAGGGTAGTGTGCATTTACCTGGTTCTAAAAGTATCTCTAATCGGACCTTGTTACTAGCGGCTTTGGCTCAAGGCACGACTGATATTCGCGATTTGTTGAAATCAGACGATACCGACAGGATGCTGGAAGCATTGGCGGCTTTGGGGGTGAAGATCACCAAGACGGGCAAAAATGATTATCAGGTCGAAGGCACAGGCGGGAATTTTCCTGGCAAAGAGGCCGATTTGTTTTTGGGTAACGCAGGTACCGCATTTCGTCCACTGACAGCAGCCTTGGCTTTTAGCGATGGCACTTATAAATTACATGGCGTGCCGCGTATGCACGAACGCCCGATTGGCGATTTGGTGGATGCCCTGCGTCAGGTGGGTGCCGATATCACTTATCTCGGTCAGGAAGGCTTTCCGCCTTTATTGATCAAGCCGGCTCAGATTGACCCCGCCCTAACCCTCCCTTTGCCAAGGGAGGGAAGTATTAAGATTCGGGGCGATGTCTCCAGTCAATTTTTAACGGCTTTATTAATGGCCTTGCCTATGACGGGCAAAGAAACGCAAATCGAAATGGTCAGTGAACTCATTTCCAAACCTTATATCGAAATCACCCTGAAACTCATGGCGCAATTTGGCGTTGATGTTGTGCGAGATGGCTGGGAAAAATTTACTGTACCTGCAGGAAAGGGCTATCAAAGCCCAGGACGTGTTTATGTTGAAGGTGATGCGTCTTCAGCGTCTTATTTTCTGGCTGCGGGTGCAATTGGTGGTGGGCCATTACGAGTCTTAGGTGTGGGTGCCAAAAGTATTCAGGGTGATGTTGCTTTTGCCGATGCGCTTGAAGCGATTGGTGTGACCATTACCAAAGGTGAAAATTGGATCGAAGCCTCTGCACCTTCATTGCCATTGAAAGCCTTTGATCGCGATTTCAATCATATTCCCGATGCAGCTATGACTTTAGCAGTGGTGGCTTTATTTTGTGATGGTCCATCGCGATTAACCAATATTGCCAGTTGGCGTGTAAAAGAGACGGATCGCATTGCAGCTATGGCAACTGAACTGCGCAAGCTGGGGGCAATTGTTGAAGAAGGTGAAGATTGGCTGCGCATTACACCGGTTAAACAATTAATTCCGAATGCGGCAATTGATACTTACGATGATCATCGCATGGCGATGTGTTTTTCTTTGGCGACTTTTGGTGGTGTGCCGGTAAGAATCAATGATCCCAAATGCACCGCAAAAACATTTCCGACTTATTTTGATGTGTTTGCAAGCGTAGTGAATTAAATCGCAACGAGATGAGATGATGCGCAAGTTTTTGATACTGCTTATGTTGCTTGCGCTGATCCGGTTTTCTGTAGCGGACGACCTAACTAAACCGCAACACATTGCATCTCTCAATTTATGTGTCGATGCCTTATTGCTGAAATTGGTTGAGCCTGAACGCATAGCTTCGCTGACTTATTTGTCCGCCAATTCGCAGTTTTCTCCTTTTTCGGAAGAAGCAAAAAATTTTACTATAAATCATGGTTTGGCAGAGGACTTAGTACCGTTAAATCCTGATTTAATTCTTGCTGGCGATTTTGGCGCAACAGATGCAAAAGCATTGCTGCGACAATTAGGCTTTCGTGTTGAAACATTATCGTTACCGCAAACGCTGGAAGAGATAGTTGCACATATTCGAAGGCTGGGTGAATTGACCGGCAGTCAGCTAAGCGCAGAATCAATGGCGTCTAACCTGGAAAAACAAATTGCTCGTCTGGATGCACAAAAACAAGATCAAGAATTAATTCCAGCATTTTGGTATTCATCCAATAGCGTGGTTGTCGGTGATCACACACTGGAAAATGAATTAATGACGCGCGCGGGATTTTATAATCTTGCACTTGATCAGCATATCAATGGATTCGCACAACTTGATTTGGAGGATTTAATTCTAGCTAAACCTGAAGTGTTGATTATTGAAGCATCTGATGTGCCCGCATTTTCGCTTGCGCAAGAATATGTGCATCATCCGGCGCTTTCAAAAAATAATGTAAAGATTCTCACTTTGCCCGCGACTTTATCAGTTTGCATTGCTCCTATAGCAACAGATGTAATCGACAATTTAATTCAGCAGAAACAGAAATTGCAGGAAGAGAGGTTACAGAAAAAATAAATTGAAAAAAATTTCCTATTCGCAGTTGATTTGGCTTTTATCTCTATTGGTAGTGATTGCCTTTTTTGCATCACTCTCCATGGGTAATGCCTCCATTTCTATTCTGCAGGCCATTAAGGATCTATTTCATCAGCAAGATTCATTGCATCAAACCGTTGTATGGAATATTCGTTTGCCGCGTGTGTTGCTGGCGGTATTGGTGGGCGCAACTTTAGGAATGGCTGGTGCGGCTATGCAAGGCTTTTTACGTAATCCGCTGGCTGATCCGGGAATTTTAGGTGTGTCCAGTGGTGCAGCTTTAGGTGCAGTCATTGTTTTATATTTTGGTTTTGCGACAAGTTTATGGTTTGTATTGCCTGCTGCAGCAATTGCGAGTGCATTGATATCGTTAATATTAGTTTATGTGTTGGCAGGGTTTCGCAGCAGTGTGCTTTCGTTAATTCTGGCGGGTATTGCTATAAATGCGATTACCGGCGCACTGATTGCAGTTTCATTAAATTTTGCGCCCAGTTTATTTGCGCTGCAGGAAATTATTTTTTGGTTAATGGGATCTTTGGCGAATCGCAATATGCACCATGTGTTTATTGCTGCGCCTTTTATTGTGATTGGTTGGATCTTGTTGCTCGGTCGATTTCGTTTTTTAAATGCATTAAGTTTGGGTGAGCAAACGGCGGAGTCTTTGGGTTTTTATCCACAGCGCGAACGCAACTTATTGATGATTGGTTTGGCCTTATGTGTTGGCGCAGCAGTGGCGGTCAGTGGCAGTATTGGTTTTGTTGGTTTAGTGGTGCCGCATTTATTACGTCCTTTTGTTGGCTATCAGCCTGGCCGCTTATTGTTTGCCAGTGCGTTAGGTGGTGCGTTTTTGGTTTTATCAGCCGATATTTTGGTTAGGTTAATTGATGTTGCGCGCGAATTAAAATTAGGTGTGGTCACCTCTTTATTAGGTGGGCCGTTCTTTCTGGCGTTAATTTTAAAAACCCGTTCGCGTTGGATTTAATATGCATTGTTTAGCTGCCAATAATATTTCTCTCTCTTTGGGCAATCGACAGGTTGTTGATCAAGTTTCGTTGCAAATTAACAAAAAAGAATTTGTCGGTTTGATCGGTCCGAATGGTGCAGGTAAAAGTTCTTTATTACGAATATTGGCAGGATTAAATCAGGAGCATCAAGGTGAAGTTTTATTGTCGCAAGACTATTTAAGTCCCGAATTGCACTTGGGTTCTCAATCCATCAAAAAAATTCCTGCGCAAACTCGTGCAAAAATTTTGGCCTATCTTGCACAGCATGAAACACCTGCCTGGCCAATCAATGTAAAAAGTTTGGTTGGCTTGGGGCGATCTCCCTGGAATAGAAGTGTGCAGTTGAATCAAGCCGAAGAAGTTGCAATTCAATCCGCTTTGAATATGACGGATACCAATGAATTGGCTGATCGGCCTATCACTGAATTATCTGGCGGCGAGTTGCAGCGCGTTTTGTTGGCGCGTGTATTCGCGGGTAGCCCGCAAATAATTATTGCCGACGAACCCATAGCATCACTGGACGTTTTTCACCAATTACACATAATGGAATTACTTTACGCTCACGCTTTGCAAGGCGGTACTGTAATTGCGGCATTGCATGATCTCAGTTTGGCCGCACGTTTTTGTTCACGTTTAATTTTAATTGATCGCGGAAAACTAATTGCAGAAGGTCAGCCAGTAGATGTATTAACGCCCAAAAATCTCGCACAAGTTTATGGCATACAAGCGCATGTTGATTGTCGTGAAGATGGTGTGGTGATTGTACCGGTGAGAAGAATTGATTAGCGGTTTTCTGCACTAAACATAAATATCAATCTTGTGCGCACGCGAAGATGAGTTGGCGATTGCGTTAAAAACCTGACTGACAGGATCCGTATTTTGCGGCGCTCGCTTCCCCGTATTTTTGGCTTCGCTGGATTTTTCAGGTGGCGTTATACGCGGTGGAGTTATCTGGACTGAGTACTCATTCGGCTTTTGGGGGTTGAGCTTGGCATCCAGTGTGACTGAGTTTTTTTCCAAAGCCGGTCCAGGGCGTAAAACACCGTAGCCGAGAGAGGAATAACCTAAGTAATCGCCAATCACCATCAGACTTTTTCCAATTACGAAAGTGAATGCAGTATAGCCATTTCAGGCGCGAGACTTAGAATGTTTAGTTCAAAAGTGACTTGGTTTTTATGTCGAATTTTTTAAGCTTAAGTCGCTAATTCGGTTCGATTACGTCCATTTTCTTTGGCTTTATACAAGGCGGCGTCTGCGCGATTAAATAAGCTTTCAAGTGATTCATTAGTTTGCAGAGTTGCGACTCCCATGCTGGCGGTCACTTGGAGCTGATTAGGGAAGGGGTGGTTGGCAATTAATTCCCGAACTTTTTCGGCAATAATAAATGTTTGATCGGTATTAGTATTTCGGCAAAACAAAACAAATTCTTCTCCACCCCAGCGCGCAAAGAGATCGTTTAATCGTATATGGTCCTTAATCAGTTGTGACAGAGTAGACAACACTTGGTCACCTGTTACGTGGCCATGAAGATCGTTAATTTTTTTGAAATGGTCGATATCAATTAAAATTAATGACAATGGTTTTTTCTGTTGCCGCCACTCGGTTAAGCCGACCAGCATTGCTTCTTCAATGCCAGTACGATTGAAAACGCCTGTCAGTGAATCTGTTTTACTTTTTTCTTCAAATTCTTTACTGCGTAGATCGAGTAGATTATTAATTTCTAATAATTCCAATTCCCGTTTTTTCTGCAAACTCACCTGCTTACCTAAATAAACAATACGGTAGATAACAAAGGTAACCAAACCTGTCATCCATATGCTCATAATCAACAGATACCATTTTTCAGTTGAAATGATTTGGCCTTTAAGTTCAATTTTTTTCAAATGAAAATGGTGTTCGCCCAGCTTGGTTTGAGATCCTGTATGAACCTCAATAAATACGATGTTGTCAAACTGGGGATGACTCATCTCAGGTTTTATTTTAAGTTCAACCAGCCACCAGTTAGCGACAAAAAAATCGTGGAGGGAGAATCTGACAGGTTGGTTTTCTAGTTGGCTAACAGGGAATTCAACCTGGTTGTATTTCGTACTTTTTTCTATGCCTTTGATGCTATAGACAGGGTCAAACTCTCGCAAATAAATTCTAAGTGTTTCGCTGTCACCAGTGTAATCAAGCCACAGATCAACCGTTTCATAATTCTCTAAACTTATTCCCTCAGTTCGGTCCTTGCCTAGATAAACTTCAAAGCCACAATATGGATAAGCAAATTGATCCTTAAGCGTACAGACCCATTCGAATTGATCAGGTTTTGTTTTTTGAGCAAAACTATTCCCACCGCTCAACATATCGGTATAAAGGTGGGTTTGAGGATGTGATTCCGGTGTGATGATTAACGATGTTTTCAGTATTTTTTCCCGTGTAACAATCGCCAGTATTGTAATCAATACCAAACTGATCAAAATTACCTCAAGAGACCATTTATTACGCATGGGAGCTACTTCATAACCACGAATAGACAAAGTGTAGTAGAAGATGGAGAGGGAGCAAACTCTCTGTGTTCACAGAGAGTTTTTTTAGGGGTGGATGGAGTTAAACGTTAAACAAAAAATGCATAACATCGCCATCTTTTACAACATATTCTTTGCCTTCTTTGCGAGCCTTACCTGCGGTTTTTGCGCCTTGCTCACCTTTGTATTGCACAAAGTCATCATAGGCAATAGTTTCTGCGCGAATAAAACCTTTTTCAAAGTCGGTATGAATAACCCCTGCAGCTTGGGGTGCTGTTGCGCCAACGGGAATAGTCCATGCGCGCACTTCCTTTACGCCTGCAGTAAAGTAAGTTTGTAATCCAAGAAGTTGATAACCAGCGCGAATAACGCGATTTAATCCGGGTTCTTCCATTCCCATCTCATCTAAAAATTCTTTTTTATCGTCGCCTTCCAACTCGGCAATATCGGCTTCAAGTTTATTACAGATTGGAACTACGACAGATTTTTCTTCAGCGGCAATTTTCTTGACGGTGTCGAGATGAGGATTATTTTCAAAACCGTCTTCGGCAACGTTAGCGATATACATGGTGGGTTTTAGCGTTAATAAATTAATTTCCTTTAAAAGCGCAGTTTCTTCTTTGTCTAAATCAAATGAACGCAGTGGTTTGGCTTGATCTAAATGCGGTTGGATTTTTTCGAGAACTGTTCTCATGGCAACAGCGTGTTTGTCACCGCCTTTTGCTGATTTGGCAAATCGATGTAAGGCTTTTTCAACTGCATCCAAATCGGCAAGTGCCAATTCTGTGTTGATGACTTCAATATCTTCTGCCGGGTTAACTTTATTGGCTACGTGAATGACATTGTCATCCTCAAAGCACCGGACGACATGGGCGATAGCATCGGTTTCACGAATATTCGCAAGGAATTTATTGCCAAGACCTTCACCTTTAGACGCACCCGCGACTATGCCGGCGATATCAATAAATTCCATAGTGGTGGGAACTATGCGTTCAGGTTTAACCAGCTCGGCCAGCTTGTCCTGGCGAGGATCAGGCACAGCCACTATGCCAGCATTAGGTTCGATCGTACAAAAAGGAAAATTTTCTGCGCTGATACCCGCATTGGTCAGTGCATTGAATAGAGTTGATTTGCCAACGTTAGGAAGGCCGACTATGCCGCAATTAAAACCCATAACTTGATCCAGAAACCTAAATAATATTGAAATTGTGAAGGCGGTGATTATACATACTTTGTGCATTCTAGGCTTAGGCTTGGATGGCCTCCTGGAAATAACAATCCTTGAGTACAATGTTTTTATTTTTTAAGGTAGTCAATTTTTGCAAGCCACCCATTGTGCAAGCCACTGTGTCAATGCTTCGTTTACATGAGTCGGCTGTTCCACTGCTGACAAGTGGCCGCAGGTCTCAACAATAACTAATCCAGCACCTTCGATTTCTGTAACCATTTCCTGATGCAAACCTATAGGAGTAATTGCATCATCACGACCACATAACACCAGGGTCGGACATTTAATTAACGATAAAGAGGGAATGCTATCGATACGTTCAGCAATTGCGCGTTGTTGGCGAATAAAAATTTTGTTGCCGAGGCTTACTGCCATCTCAGTAACCAAATTCACCAAGGCGCTATCTTTCATGTGTAGGGGATGTAATTGTTTAGGCATTAATTCGTCAATGACGGATTGATAATTTATTTCTGCTTGTTCAATGACTTCACTGCGCTTTTCCAAAGCCGTAGGTGTATCAGGTCGTGCGTTGGTGTCCAGCAATGCCAAGGCAAGAATTCGTTCAGGTGCCTGACGCATAATTTCCAATGCAACGTAACCACCCATTGACAGACCCGCCAATGCAAATTGCTCTGCTGGTGCCTTGGCTAAAACATCAGAGGCCATCTCCGCAATTGTGTGCCCTTTTGTTAAATCCCCCACGGAGATTTCAGCAATATCTGCAAGGCCTGAAATCTGATGTTGCCACAAACGTGAATCGTTGACCAAGCCAGGCAATAAAACAAGATGCGGAAGTTGCGTTACCATGGAGTTCTCCAGTTCATTAGTATACAAACCTAAAATTAGATAAAGCTAAAAAAATTAATGTTGGATGATTCAAGGATTTTGCCGATTTAGCAGGACAAACTCTGTTCGGCGGAGCACAGAGTGCATTAGTGAGATCTATCAATAAGTGAACTGTCTGTGTAAGAAGTTTTTTATTGAAAAATAATATTGAAAGCCTGATAAGGGTTTTGTCAGAGAATCAAACCGGAGTTTATTCAATCCGGGTTACTGGGTGTGTAAGGATTTCATAGCTTTGCTCCAATTCCCACTGATGGCATCGGGCAAACAGTCTATCGCTTTATTAATTGATTTTTCGATCAGTTCTTGCTCGGAAGAGGGGGCTTTTTTTAAAACAAAATTAGCCACTTGTGCGGCTGATCCCGGGTGGCCGATGCCTAAACGCAGGCGTGCGAAGTTTTGATTATTACCCATGGCAGCAATAATATCTTTCAAGCCATTATGTCCACCATGACCGCCGCCTTGTTTGAACTTGGCTACGCCAGGTAATAAATCCAATTCATCATGAGCAACTAAAATGGCTTCGGGTGGAATTTTAAAAAAATTAGCGAGTGCACCAACGGACTGTCCACTACGATTCATATAAGTAGTCGGAATCAACAAACGAATTTCTTGACCTTGAAATTGTGTTTTTGCGGTAAATCCAAAATATTTATTATCAACCACTAAATTGGCACCGCATTTTCTGGCAAATGCCCGCACAAAATCTTCTCCGGCATTGTGACGGGAATTTTCGTATTCGCTGCCCGGATTTCCGAGGCCGACAATCAGTTGGATGTTTGACATGTTGAATTATGTTGTTTATTGACGTGAAAATAAATGAAATTAAATCAAATTTTAAAGTGTTTTCCTTGCATCTTGTTGTCCGAGAATTCTCATTATTTCAACAATATTGCCATTTAATCGATAGTAAATACTGTCTACGCCGCATATGCTTCTACGATAGCCTTCTCTTATGTGGTCGACAGATTGATATTTAAGAGGGGAATTAGCTATTTCAATGAAGCGTTGAAAAAATGCCTGTTAGTAACGATTAGCTTGAGCTTCTCCATATTCTTCGTGACCTCGCCAATAAATTCTAGCTAGATCCAATTTGGCGTCTTCGCTAATTCTGTAATTTTGCGTTCCTGCCAAGTCCATTTTTTATCTCTCTCAAAATTTCTTCCGGTGATTGATTAGTGAAACCATTTGTTTCTGCTTTGATTAGTTTGCTTCGAATAGTCTCTATAGAAAATATTTCTTGTTCTCTCATTTGGCGTTCGCGAATTAATTCACGTACCACTTCACTCTCATTTCCAAAATGTCCAGTTTCTATTTGGGCTTTAATCCAGCTGTCTTGTTGATCGGTCACTGTAATACTTTTTTAACCATAGCCATATGTCACCCCGCGGTAAGAATATATCGTGTTAGGTCGTATTTTATACTCCTGCGGAGGGGATGTTCAAATAAAAAAAGGCAGAGTCCGAAGAGTCTGCCCTTTTTGGTACAGCGGAAGACTATGCTTCCTCTTCGGTATCTGCACCACCTTTTGGTTTTTGCACAGTAACAACAGCCAGGTTGTGGTCATCACCTTTTAACAAATCAGCTGAGCTTACGCCGTTTGGTAATTTAAGGTCGCTGATATGAAGAATTTGACCAACTTCTACATCCATCAAATCAACTTCAATAAACTCTGGCAGATTGTGTGGCAAGCACACTATATCCAACTGAGTCAGGTTGTGAACCACTTTACCACCTTGAGTTTTCACACCTATGCTGACTGCTTCGTTGATGAAGTGTATCGGCACATGAGTGTGAACCTTGGTAGTTTTGTCGATACGTAAAAAGTCAGCGTGCAATACCACTGGCTTTGATGGATGACGTTGTAAATCTTTTAGAATCACATTTTCTGTTTTGCCATCCACATTCAAGTTAATGATATGTGAATAGAAAGCTTCGTGTACCAAATGCTTCATTAATTCATTGTGTGAAACACTGATACTTTGTGGATCTTTTTTCCCGCCATAAATAACAGCAGGAACTTGTGCAGCCAAACGGCGCAGGCGGCGGCTCGCACCTTTCCCTGCATCGTTACGGATTGTTGCGTCTAATTTAAAGTCTTCAGACATGATAATGTCCTCTTGTTAAAAACCTGTCAGTCCGCGACCAGAACTTTCAGGGGTTACAAAAACCCGAATTATTTCGGGCGTTTTTTTTGAATGTCATCTCCCGCTAATCGCGGAACATGGCACTCAAGGATTCTTCATTACTCAATCGGCGCATAGCTTCGGCTAGCATTCTCGACAAAGTGAGAACACGAATACGTGAACAACCTAAAGCTTCTGCACTTAATGGAATCGAGTCAGTTACAACTAGTTCGTCCAGCAGCGAGTTATTGATATTGTCGATGGCATTTCCAGATAACACCGGGTGTGTACAGTAAGCGATGACTTTATTAGCACCTTGTTCCTTGAGTGCTTTTGCTGCGCTACACAATGTGCCGGCAGTATCAATAATGTCATCTACCAGCAAGCAAGTGCGATTTTCAATTTCACCAATGATATGCATGACTTCTGCAACATTAGCGCGAGGGCGTCGTTTATCAATAATCGCTAAGTCTGTTCCCAGTTGTTTGGCAACAGCACGTGCACGCACAACACCACCAATATCGGGCGAGACTACAACCAAATCGGGGAAGTGTTGGGCTTCTATATCTTCAAGCAGTACGGGAGAGCCGTAGACGTTATCAACCGGCACATCAAAAAAGCCCTGAATTTGCTCAGCATGTAGATCAACAGTCAATACACGATCAACGCCTACATTAACCATCATATCGGCCACAACTTTGGCAGTGATAGGTACGCGAGCAGATCTTACCCGGCGATCCTGGCGGGCATATCCGAAATAGGGGACCACAGCGGTAATGCGACCGGCAGACGCACGACGAAGTGCATCGACCATAATAATCAGTTCCATGATGTTGTCATTGGTTGGCGCGCAGGTGGGTTGCACAACAAACACATCGCGACCACGTACATTAGTGAATAACTCGATATTAATTTCGCCATCTGAAAAGTGGGAAACTGATACTTCACCTAATGTAAGGCCAAGGTGCTCGACGATTCCACGGGCTAGTTCGGGGTTGGCATTGCCAGTAAACACCATTAAATCAGACACGTTGAGTACCTTTATAATGTCGGTAGAGAAATCAGTGTAGGTTCTACCCTTGGGGATTTCCCCCTGATTTCCAGAAAGCATCTTTAAGAACAATAAATAATGGAGAATATGGCAGGGGTGAAAGGACTCGAACCTATGAATGGCGGGATCAAAACCCGCTGCCTTACCACTTGGCGACACCCCTGTAGATGATGATCAATGATCAGGTAATAAATAGTAACTTGGCGACTGGTTAATACCCTGTGCAACAAAACTATTTAACGCTAAGTGATCTATTTTTGACTGAGCTATCAGCGCTGAATCAGCGTCTTTAAAGCTCACAAAAATACACGCACCTGTACCTGTCATTCGAGGCTGGTATCCCGCTTCTTCCAACCTCAGTAAGCAGTCGTTTACCTCAGGGTAAAGCGCTCTTACCAGCGGTTGGCAGTCGTTATGACCACCCCCTTCAAGAAAGGCCGCCACTTTAATGGCCGGCGTATCTCTTGTCAAACTTTTGTGTGAAAAAATCGCAGCAGTTGGGACATGGCAATCCGGCTGTACGACAAGGAACCAATTTGTAACTAAATCAATGGGTTCCAGTTGTTCACCAACACCTTCTGCCCAGGCAGTTCTGCCTTGGACAAACACGGGAACATCCGCACCTAAACTTAAGCCAATATGGGTTAATTGCTGTTTTGATAATTCACATTTCCATAAATGATTTAGTGCGACCAAGGTGGTCGCTGCATTGCTGCTTCCACCACCGATTCCACCACCCATAGGCAGGTTCTTTTCTAGATGAATGCTGACCCCTTGGGAGATTTTTTTATAAGCCTGTAATTTCATGGCAGCGCGGATAATAAGATTGTCTTCAAATTTCACGCCTGCAAGCTCGGGTTCCAGTCGAATACAATCCTCGTCGATCAATTCAAAAGTCAGTTGATCACCGTAATCAAGCAACTGAAAAAGCGTTTGTAATTGATGGTAACCATCGTCACGACGGCCCGTAATATGCAAAAAAAGATTCAACTTGGCAGGCGAGAGCAAGGTTAGTTTTGATGAATTGATTGAACTCATAAAGTTAAAGCGTCCACTCGTGAACAATCAGAGTTAAACGAATATCCTGATAATGAGCAGTGATTTTTTTAGGTAAGTAAATTAATTGATCGTTAAGTGTTAGTTGATGATAGGACTGATAATCAATAGTCCAGCCGGATTGTTGCAGTTGGGCTATTAAACCCATGTTGTTAGGTGTAATTTGTTTTATTTTTGTTTTAGGCGCGGGTAATCCGCGAATCCAATAATTTAACTGGGTTAGCGGAAAATCCCAGCCTGTGACTTGTTTGATCAATACTTCTGGTGAATGGGCCGAAATAGCGTCTTTTCCTTTTTCTTTGAGGATGACACTTTTATTGTCACCTTCAATATGCACGGATTTTTGTCCAAGTGGACCATTGATTTGAATATCGTAAGCCGCCACATTTTGCTGCCATTTTATACTGGCACTGCCACTGTCCAATGGAGTTTTGATACCTAGCTTGCCACTGAATTGCCATTGATTAATGGGCGATAAAAGTTGTTGATGTGCTTGAAATTCAACAGACTTGAGGGGCATTTTATGCACGCAAGCTGACAGGAACAAAAGAGTAATAAGAATGGATGCGAATTTAATTTTCATTTGAATGAGATCTGAAAGAGTCCCTTATGATAATCAAATTGCAGCTAAGGCACAAAACTTGGGCGTATTCCAAATAACTCGATGCGTCTCAATAATGTTTTGATCGTACTTTGGGTCTGGACACTATCATTTGTTTGGTCATCAACCAGGTTTGCTGGATTAGAAACGCATCTGCGCTGGCTCTGTGACGATGTATTTTCAATTGTTCGGTGAGTTCGTGTTTGATGCCATCCCACAACATAAGCTGTTCTTCGGTAGATATGAGTTCTATTGGGCTCAGGTGAAATTCCGGATTGCGTTTTCCTGCCCAATAAAGTCTGTTGAGCCATGGACTGTCGTGGACCCAAGCATCGCTGTAGGCTGAAACCTTTCCTAAAAAACGATTGAGCTCATCGCAGACTTGTCTGGGCGTTTTTCCTTTTTCAATGAGATTTGCACGACTTAAACCATGAATTAGCTCAGCTTCTGCACTCCAATGCGTCCAACTTTCCTCAGGAATAATCAAGCTGCAATAGCGCGACCCATCAGATTTGACGGCGCCTACCTCAATGGGGTAGCTATGCGCGCCGAAACCTGAGGCTTCAATATCAATAATGCAGGGACAGCGAGGTGTTTTCATTCATCAGTCCAAAAAGTTTCATTGAGTATAGGTGGATTTTGGCTAGTCTCTAATGACAGGCAAAAATTAGGCCTTGTCAGACCCGCTGACTCGCCGGACAATACAGCCCTTTTTAGCAGTGGCACATTCACACCTTATGACACTCATTGCATTCGGCATAAACCATAATTCGGCACCTCTCGCCTTGCGCGAGAAGGTGGCGTTTTCGCCCGAAATTATTGAGTCCGCACTAAAAGGTGCCATCAGCGAGGGCGGAATGAATGAAGTCGCTATTTTGTCGACCTGTAATCGAACAGAAATTTATGCGGTAACAGAACGAAGTGACGATATAGAAAGCTGGTTATTTGAGCATACCCGGTTACCCACTGATGATTTACGGAATTGCTTCTACGCTTACGAAAATCACGAAGCCTTGCGACATATTATGAAAGTAGCGGGTGGATTGGATTCCCTTGTCTTGGGTGAGCCGCAAATTCTCGGGCAGATGAAGTCCGCTTTTGCAGTCGCACGCGAAGTAGGGACTTTGGGCAGCGAGCTGCATTCCATATTTCAACATGTCTTTAATGTAGCCAAGCGCATCAGAACTGAAACCGCTATAGGGGAAAACCCCGTGTCAGTGGCTTATGCCGCAGTGAGTTTGGCGCAACAAATTTTTTCTGATTTAAAAGAAGACACTGCGCTACTGATTGGTGCAGGCGAAACTATTACCTTGGTGGCCCGGCATTTGGCAGAGCATGGCATTAAAAAAATTCTCGTCGCCAATCGTACTCTGGACAGGGCGCAAAAATTAGCGAGTCAATTTAATGGTGAAGCTTTTTTGCTGGCCGAAATTCCTGAACAGTTGCATCGTGCCGACATAGTAATCTCATCAACTGCCAGTCAATTACCTTTGTTGGGAAAAGGTGCAGTGGAATCTGCGTTGAAAATTCGCAAACACAAACCTATGTTTATGTTGGATATTGCTGTTCCTCGCGACATAGAGCCGCAGGTTGCAGAGTTGGATGATGTCTATCTTTATACCGTTGATGATTTGCATGCAGTGATCGATGAAAATAAAAAATCGCGTGTGGCTGCGGCGGATCAAGCGCAGTTGATTATCGATCAGGGTATTGAAGATTTTGTTAGGCACCAGCTTCAATTAAATGCAGTTGAATTAATCAAGCATTATCGACAGCAGGCAGAGCAATATCGCGATAGCGAGTTACAAAAATCCATAAAGCAACTAGAGTCTGGAACCAACGCAGAAGAAGTGCTGGCGAATTTGGCTCGCAATTTAACCAATAAATTATTGCATTCCCCGACAACTGTGTTGAGAGATGCCAGCGCAGACCAACGTCATTATGTTCTGAGTGCCGCACAAGAATTATTTTCTATTAAACTCAATGACAGCTCAAAGTCTGAAGACTCTGGCGAGCATTAGCGACTTTACCTCTTCTTTTGCATCCAATCTTTTTATTGATTGTGACTGTCTCTATTAATTATCCATTTACAGATTAAATTTCCATAAATTATTGTTACGAGAAGTGAAACAACATGAAAGCGTCCATAGTAGAAAAACTGGAGCGACTTAAAGAACGTTATGAAGAAGTCAGTGCGCTCTTGTCAGAAGCCGATATTATCAATAACCAAAATCGTTTTCGCGATTTATCAAAAGAATATGCTGAACTGGAGCCAGTCGTCATTGCCTACAACCGTTATCAGCAATTGTTAGACAATATCAAAGAAGCCAAACAACTATTAATTGATGGCGACGGTGATATGAAAGAAATGGCGGAAGAAGAACTAAAGGAATGCGAAGCGGCGATAGAGCCGACAGAGTTGGATCTGCAAAAATTGTTGTTGCCGAAAGATCCTAACGACGAAAAGAATTGCTATTTGGAAATTCGTGCAGGCACTGGCGGTGACGAAGCAGCAATTTTTTCTGGCGATCTGTTTCGTATGTATTCGCGCTATGCTGAAAAACAAGGTTGGCGGCTTGAAGTATTAAGCCAAAATGAAGGCGAGCATGGTGGCTTTAAGGAAATTATTTCCTTAGTCACGGGGCAGGGTGTTTACGGGCGATTAAAGTTTGAATCGGGTGCACATAGAGTTCAGCGCGTTCCGGAAACCGAGTCGCAAGGTCGTATTCATACGTCGGCTTGTACTGTAGCAATCATGGCTGAAGTTGACGAAATGGAAGAAGTGAACATCAACAAAGCGGATTTGCGAATTGATACTTATCGTTCCTCCGGTGCAGGTGGTCAGCACGTTAACAAAACTGATTCCGCTATCCGTATTGTACATTTACCAACGGGTTTGGTGGTTGAGTGTCAGGACGAACGTTCACAACACAAAAACCGCGCTCGTGCTATGAGTTTGTTGGCGACCAAATTAAAAACCATGCAAGAAGAAGCTGCGCATAAATCCATTTCCGATGAGCGCCGAAATTTAGTGGGCAGTGGTGACAGATCTGAACGCATTCGCACTTACAATTATCCGCAAGGACGAATGACTGATCATCGTATCAATTTAACGCTCTATTCATTGGATGCAATTATGCAGGGTGATCTGGATCCGATTGTGCAACCGCTTGCACATGAATATCAGGCGGATCAGTTGGCGGCGATTGCGGATTAATTTTCACCCCACCCTAGCCCTCCCCCTTGCCAAGGGGGAGGTTAGGAGGGGGTGAATATCTCAGAGAAAAACAATGACTCAACTAACCATCGCACAATGCCTAAAACTGACAGATGAAATTTCATCTGTAAGCGACACTGCGCGTTTGGATATTGAATTATTGCTATCGCATTTATTACAAGAAAGTCGTACTTGGCTATTCACTTGGTCAGATCAATTATTAACATCAGAGCAAACAAATCAATTCCAACAATTATTATCACGCAGAAAAAAAGGTGAACCCATAGCCCATATTGTCGGGCAACGTGAGTTCTGGTCTTTACCCCTGCAGGTTAACAATTCAACCTTAATTCCGCGGCCGGATACTGAATTATTAGTTGAACAAGTATTGGATGTATTTTCCGGTGATGAAAGTCATATAAATCGCAGTTGTCTTGATCTGGGTACAGGAACAGGTGCGATAGTCTTGGCGCTGGCGAGTGAAAAAAAATTCTGGAATTTTATTGCGGTTGATCGGTCTCCTGATGCAGTAATATTGGCGAAAACCAATTGCCAGCAATTGGGTTTTACCAATGTACAGATTTTGCAGAGCGACTGGTTTGACAGCATTCCTCCACAAACATTTGATGTGATCGTCAGTAATCCACCTTATATTGATTCGGCAGATCCACATTTGTCACAGGGTGATGTTATATTCGAGCCGCGCAGTGCGTTAGTTGCTGAAAATCATGGATTAGCAGATATTAAAAAAATTATTATTGAATCCCGGCGTTGGTTAAAAGATAGCGGCTGGCTTTGTATTGAACATGGATTTGATCAAGCTGAAGCAGTACAGAAATTATTTTCCGATTCCGGCTATTCCAATATTCAGTCGCGAAAAGATCTGGGTGGTAATGATCGAATCACCTTCGGACAATTGTAGGGCGGGTCAAGATCCGCGTATGCGACGTGTTAAATATGAATTAATATGTTGTTTTTATTGGTAGCAGAAAGCACATGAACGATAATCAACTCCTCCGCTATTCGCGCCAAATTATGCTCGCCGATGTTGATATCGAAGGGCAGGAAAAATTATTGGCCGCAAAAGTTTTGATTGTCGGATTGGGTGGGCTTGGCTCGCCGGTCGCCATGTATTTAGCAGCAGCCGGTGTTGGACATTTAATATTAGCGGACTTTGATGAGGTTGATCTGACCAATTTGCAGCGACAAATTGTGCATTCAACTTCGCGTATAAGTGAAAATAAAGCGAAATCGGCCGCAAAAACATTGAGTGAATTAAATCCGGAAATTCAAATTACCTGCATCGAAAAAATGCAGGATGCAGAAAGCCTGTTTACACAAGTTAAACAAGTCAATGTTGTGGTAGATTGCACCGATAATTTTCAAACCCGTTTTGCAATTAATGCCGCTTGTGTGGCTGCAAAAGTACCTTTGGTTTCCGGTGCTGCGATTCAGTTGGAAGGCCAAATTACCGTGTTTGACTTTCGAAATCCCGCTGCACCTTGCTACGCCTGCCTATATCAAGAAGACTCCGACAATTTAACCTGTGCTGCCAATGGAGTGCTAGCACCTTTGGTAGGTGTCATAGGTTCAATGCAGGCATTGGAAACGATTAAATTAATTTGTAGCTTCGGTACCACTTTGAGTAGTCGACTATTACTGTTTGATGCTCGTCATATTGAGTGGCGGGAAATCAAATTAACAAAAGATTCACAATGTTCTGTTTGCAATGCAAAGCATTATCAAAGTTGATTGAAACCACTTGTGTTTTAAAACTACAGCTTTAGTATGAGAAAAATTTTTAGATTTATCACATTAAACAGGAAATACCATGAACGATAAAAGTGAAAAAATTCCAGCAGGCTTGTTGTCAAAATTAATTTTCAGCTCGCGCTGGCTACAGCTACCTTTGTATTTGGGTTTAATTGTTGCGCAGTGTGCCTATGTCTTTTTGTTCATCAGTGAGCTTACGCATTTAGTGGTGGACGTTAGAAGCTTAACGGAACAATCCATAATGTTGATTGTGTTAGGTTTAATCGATGTAGTGATGATTTCCAATTTGTTGGTTATGGTGATTGTCGGCGGTTATGAAACCTTCGTGTCACGATTGAATTTGGATGGTCACCCTGATCAACCCGAATGGTTAAGTCACGTCAATGCGACAGTGCTAAAAGTGAAATTAGCCATGGCAATTATTGGTATTTCTTCTATTCATTTATTGAAAACGTTTATTGAGGCGGGGAATATCGATATTCCTTGTGAACAGTTGCTTAAGGCCTATAGCCCAGAAATGGCAAAGGACATGATATGCCCCAAAATCACATCAAATGGTGTCATGTGGCAAACCATTATTCATATGGCATTTATCGCTTCGGCGATTGGTATTGCTTATACCGATGTCTTAATGCAGCGTGTGAGTTCCAGTAAGAAAGTTGAGCACTAGATAAAAGTTTTCTATTTGATGAGAATTTTTTAAATGAAAGAGCTCAAGGGGATTGTAGATAAGTGGAGCGATGATAAAGGTTTTGGTTTTATTATATCGCAAGAATTTGGAAGAGTTTTTTTTCATATTTCCAAGATGCATGGCAATAGACGTCCTACTGTTGGAGACTCGGTGTTTTTCCTCTTGGAATATGACGAGCAGGAGCGACCTACAGCCGGCCACGTGCGCCATGCGGAGCTGAGCTTGGATACACTGGATAGTGATTCTAAATCTAGCAAAGATAAAAAGAAGGCGGCTATAAGGATTGGTGTGTTTGATTGGATATTTTTTATTGGTTTGATGATATTGCCAGTTTCTGGAGCTTTTGAGTTTTATCTAGATGGTATTATATGGGTGGTACCGATATATTTCGCTGTTAGTGTAATGACAGTTTGGTTTTATAAGCGTGATAAAAATAATGCTTTTGCGGGCGAACGACGGATTCCAGAAAATACATTACATTTATTTGAGTTTTTTGGTGGTTGGGTTGGTGCTTATTGGGCTCAAAAAATATTCAGGCATAAAACAAAAAAATTGTCCTATCGGATGATCTATTGGTTAGTAATATTGTTCCATCAAGCATTTTGGTTTGACTGGATTTTTTTAGATAGAAAATACTTTAAATATATAGTTTCCGGTCAAGTTGCAGCCGATATTCAGATTATATTGCAACATTTTACTAGCTAAAAAATCCTTTCTGCAATTCCAAATACTGATCTGCATTTAATCTCGGCCCAAATTGCGACACTACTTTTGCTGCGCAGATATTGGCGAATTTTGCTGCAGTTTCAAAATCTTTGTTTTGCGAAAGTGCATACAAAAATGCACCTGCAAACATATCGCCGGCACCATTGGTATCAACCGCTTTTACGTGGCTGCCACTGACGTGTGTTTGAGTTTTCCCATCAAATACCAAGGCGCCATCGCCACCACAAGTGATTGCAAATTGTTTGCAGTATTTTTTGAGTGCTTCGCAGGCATCTTGAATACTGTGCGTTTGCGTAAAGCCTAAAGCTTCATCACGATTGCAAAAAATTAAATCGATGCCATCGCCAATCATCTCCAGTAAACCATCGCGAAAAAATTGCACCATGGCGGGGTCAGATAAACTTAAGGCGGTTTTGGTACGATTGGCTTTGGCGATTTTTGCTAATTCAATTGCAGCCGCTTTTCCTGAGGGTGATGTGACCAAATAACCCTCGATATAGACATATTCAGAATCAGCGATTGCTTGTGGATCCAATTCAGCCGTTGAGATAGTTTCGCTAATACCTAAAAAGGTATTCATAGTGCGCTCGGCATCTGGCGTAATCATCACCAAACATTTTCCGGTGATGCCCTCAGGTGGTTGAATATGTGTGGGTGTCACTACGCCAGCACTGTGCAAATCATCCAGATAAAACTTTCCGTTATCATCGTCAGCTACTTTGCAGGAATAGACATTGTGACAGCCAAAATAGCTGGCAGCGATGATAGTGTTAGCAGCAGAGCCACCACTTGCTCTATGTGAAGCAACAGAGTTGTCTTGCAGATAGGCGATTAATTGATTTTGTCGATTCTCATCAACCAGCGTCATCACACCCTTGGCAACTGCCATCTGGACAAGATCTGCATCATTCAGTGTGATTTCAGTATCAACCAAAGCTGCACCTATGCCGTAAATGTGAAATTGTTTCATATAAATTCCTTCAAAGTTGAGCTGGATGAATAGGAAAAAATGGCTTGGCAGTTTACACTGCTCGGCGCCTAAAATCTAAATTCCGTATTTGAGTGACCCGATGACCAAGCGTAAAAAGTATTCCCTTAAATCGAAATCGACATTATCAAAACCGCAGACTAAATGGAGCCGTTTTTGGCGTTGGTCACTTTATGCTGGCTTGGTTTTTACTTTGCTAATGGGCGTTTGGACTGTTTATCTGGATATTCAGGTCAAAAAGAAATTTGAAGGAAAAAAGTGGGCGCTGCCTGCACGCGTTTATGCGCAGCCACTAGAGCTCTATCAAGGATTGTCATTAACGCCAGCTTTATTTGAACAAGAATTAAAAGCTCTAGGCTACAGTTTTAATGGTGATATAAGTCAGCCTGGGCAGCTTGTAAAAAAAGTATCAGTTTTTAAATCAAGCATTGATTATCAAATACACAGTCGCGGTTTTGTTTTTTGGGACAAAGTTGAAATGCCGCAGCGTTTTCGTTTGTCTATTGCAGAGGATGTGGTGGTGTCGCTGCTGGATCAAGCTGGAGCTAATTTGCCACTGGTGAGATTGGAGCCACAGGAAATCGGTGGATTCTATCCAGCAAATCAGGAAGACAGATTATTAGTTAGATTAAGTGATTTGCCGCCATTGTTAGGTGAGGCGCTCATTGCTGTAGAAGATAAACATTTTCTTGAGCACCACGGTGTATCACCTATGGCGATTATGCGCGCAGCCTGGGTCAATATCACTCACGGTGGCGTACGTCAGGGTGGCAGTACTATCACGCAACAATTAGTGAAAAACTTTTACCTCACTAATGAACAAAGTATTCTGCAACGAAAAATTCCCGAAGCCATAATGGCGGTGCTTTTGGAATTGCATTACAGCAAATCTGAAATTTTGGAAACTTACATTAATGAAGTGGGATTGGGACAAAGTGGTTCGCGAGCTATTCACGGTTTTGCATTAGCCGCGCAACATTATTTTCATCGGCCTCTCAGTGAATTGAAACTTGAGCAAATTGCTTTGTTGGTAGGTTTGGCAAAAGGATCTTCTTATTATAATCCCTGGCGGCATCCAGAGCGTGCACAAGAAAGACGTAATGTGGTGCTAAGTGTAATGCTTAATGAAAAATTAATTACCGACGAGCAATTCAAAACTGCACAAGCTGCTCCCTTGGGTATTATTGCTGATACCTTGGCAAGTACTACTACCTATCCAGCCTTTATGAATTTGGTCAAGCGTCAATTAAAACAGGATTATCAAGAAGACGATTTGCGTAGTGAGGGATTACGAATTTTCACCAGTTTGTCACCGACTTTACAAAGGCAAGCAGAAGATACGGTAGTCGCACGATTACAACAAATTGAAAGCAGAGTGAAACAAAAAAAATCGCAAGTTGGTTTTATAGTAACTTCGGTTGGTAGTGGTGAAATACTTGCAATGGTAAGTGATAAAAATCCTCGCTACGATGGATATAACCGTGTGTTGGATGCTAAAAGACAAATGGGTTCTTTGATGAAACCTTTTGTTTATTTATCCGCATTGGAAATTCCGCAGGCTTACAATTTAATGACCAGTATTAGTGATGATCCTGTGAGTTATAAATCCGGTGGTAAATGGTGGGCGCCACTGAATTACGACAAAATTAATCACGGCAATGTACCTCTCTACGAAGGTTTGGCTCATTCCTACAATCAATCAACAGCACGTTTGGGAATGACATTGGGCTTATCCAAAGTGATTAAAACTGTTCACAAAGCTGGCTATGAAGGCGACGTGCAGGAATTGCCCTCCATTTTATTGGGTACGCAAGAAATGACTCCCTTTGAAGTGGCAGAAATTTATCACACTATTGCCGCCGATGGCGTTTACACACCACTACATGCAATTCGTGAAGTATTAACCACTGATGGAAAACCATTAAAACGTTATCCACTGGAATTGGAACAACGGTTTTCATCAGAAAGTATTTTTCAGTTGCAATTTGCATTGCGAGAAGTCATGAAAAACGGTACGGGTCGCAGTGCCGCATCGCAGTTGCCCGCCGGTTTGGTTGTTGCAGGAAAAACCGGTACAACCAATGATTTGCGCGATAGTTGGTTTGCCGGTTTTTCTGGCGAACATTTAGCCGTTGTCTGGATGGGCAATGATGATAATTCGGTTACACCATTTAGTGGTGCCAGTGGTGCTTTACAATTGTGGACAGACTTTATGAAAAAAATCCCTACTCGCTCCTTAAGTCAAGAGCCACCACCGGGTGTTGTGTTTGATTGGTTGGACAGGAGTACCGGAAAACTTAGTGCAGAAAATTGTGAAGGCGCAGTTTGGGTTCCTATTCGAGAAGAATTTAAACCTTTGCAGTCAGCAGATTGCGTAATGAATGCAGCGAATAAAAATTGGCTTCAAAGAATATTTAATTGAGGAAAACAGAATGATGCATTTATTGTGGTTATTAATGGGCTTGGTATTTCTAACAGTTGGTGGCGAAGCCTTGGTTCGCGGCGCGCTAGCTGCGGCAAAAAGATTAGGTGTGTCGCCTTTGCTGGCCGGTTTGGTGATCGTGGGATTTGGAACTTCTGCGCCTGAATTAGTGGTGTCATTACAAGCTGTTATTAAAGGTCAACCAGACATTGCGTTAGGTAACGTGATTGGCAGCAATATCGCCAACATATTATTAATTCTTGGCATCAGTGCCTTGATTATGCCATTGGCAACCAACAGTCAGTGTTTGCGTCGCGATGGCTTGACTATGTTGGTTGCCACGCTTCTGTTTATGGTATTGGCTAGTTTTAATGGTGTGAGTCGCGTTGAGGGGGTTGTATTGTTGTTGGCTTTGGTCGTGTACCTAGTCTGGGCCTATCGCACTGAAAAAGATGATGTTAATAGTCCCGAAGCAAAATTGGATCAAGCAAGATCAGTAGAAAAAGAACTATTACCTATGAACATTCCTATTACCTTGGTAGCGATCATTGGTGGATTGGCAATGTTGGTATATGGCGCTGATCGCTTTTTAGTAGGCGCAATTGGCTTGGGTAAGGCTTTCGGTGTACCCGATGCCATCATTGGCTTGAGCGTGGTAGCAGTGGGCACATCTTTACCTGAATTGGCAGTATCCATTGTCGCAGCTGTTCGTCGTCATACCGACGTGGCGATTGGCAATATTATTGGTAGCTGCATCTTCAATCTGCTTAGTATTGTGGGTTTATCGGCCAGTGTGATGACCCTGCCTATGACTGGTCGCTTGGTACATATTGATCAGTTCGTTATGTTGGGTGCAACTTTATTGTTGCTCTCGTTTTTGTTTTTTGGTTTGCGTGTGACTCGTCTGAAAGCGGCGGTTTTATTGGGTAGCTATGTAATTTATGTGGGTTTGATGTTTGGTCAGCAATAAAAATTAAAACAGATGAATCCAAATGCCAGAGTTCCGGGTCTTAATCATCAATAAGCCGATTATCCTAGTGAATCAGGAGTTCATATGAACAGATCCATAAGTTTTTACCAAAAAGCGATAGCGCTAGTGTTGCCAGTCCTTTTTAGCCTCTGCGTCTATGCTTATGCTGAAGAATTGGTTGGGACGGTGATCTCGGCTGATGAAGCTCAAGCTTCCAGCTTGAACTCATCCGCTTCAAGTCAGCAGGCGCAAACCGTCGATATACAGGAAAAAATTGAATCAAATATTCAGCGCAATTTTGAAAAACTTGCACAAAACCCTCCGCATGCCCCAGAGTTCCCTCATTATGAAACGAATTTTAATGCATGGATGTTCGTGCCTATTGTCTCGGTAATTGTCATCTTTGGTGGTGGTTTCTTTTTTGTGGTGAGTTTGGTCGTTGTGCGCAATCGTGCTGCCGCAGAGCGTCGTATGCAACGTCAGGAACAAATCCAACGATTTATTGATGCGGGCCGCGATGTACCTAATCAACTTTTAAATGATGTCGATTCTCTCGTGAATGATGAAAACAATCTGGCAAAAGGTGTTAAAGATACATTGATAGGTACTGCCATAGTCATATTCTTAACTTTTATGGTTGGATTTAACATTGGCTCAGTCGGGTTAATTATTGTGGCAGCAGGGCTTGCAAGGCTCGTGATCTGGAAAATTTCTCAATCAAAAAAATCATCTAACTAATTCAATCAGATGATTTCCGATCAGGAATTAATTTCGCGTGTGCTCACGCGGCAAGACCAACATGCCTTCTCGCAGTTGGTTTTGCGCTATCAATCACAATTGCGGTCCTGGGCAAGGCGCTTGTGTGATGGCGATATTCATTTAGCTGACGATCTAGCACAAGAAGCTTTTATCAAAGCCTATAAGGCTTTATCTGCATTTCGCGGTGATGCCAAATTTTCAACCTGGCTTTATCGCATCACCTTCAATATTGCAGCCAACCGATGGCGCAGTAAAAAAATCCAATGGTGTGAATTGGATGACAATGAAGATATTGAACAGGAACATTCAGAAGTTGATCAGTATCATGCAAAAAAAGATGTCACAGCTGCGCTACAATCATTAAGCCCGGCGCAGCAAATAGCGATTGGCTTGTGTTTCGATGAAGGATTTTCACACGAAGAAGCCGCTCAGGTTATGGGCGTACCTTTGGGAACTTTAAAAACCCACGTCAATCGCGGTAAACAGAAATTGCAACAACAGCTGCTTTCCTGGCAGGGTAGTCTATGAGTGAGGTTAATATGACAACACAAAATTCAGATGACGCAATCGAAAAATTATTGAAGCAGCATTTTCAGCAAGAAAATCATTATATAGATGATGATGGTTTTAGCGCTTCAGTCATGTCCAGCTTGCCACAAAAAGCCAAAATAAACCCCTGGCTTAAATACAGTATTTTGTGGTCTCCTATTTGTTTAGTAGCGTTACTGGTATTCAGCGATTGGCCATGGCTGCAATTGATTCATGAAACAGCTGCTTATTTCATCGCTGCCGATTTCCAACAATTATTAATAGCCGGTGTGTTGACTTTCCTTTTGTTGGTGATAATGCCGATTTATTTTTTGTTGTCTGAGAGCGAGAGTTGACAAAAAATCGAATGATAAAAAAAATAAATATAATTAATGTATATATTCTTATTTTATTAATCTGCGCTTGTTCATCCAAGCAACAAGTTGCCTGCTTACCAATCGTTGTTGTTTATCCTACCTGGTCGGCTACTCAATTGCCTCTTGAGTCAATTCCCTGGAATAAATTCACTCATATCACACTGACTTTCATCTTGCCTAAAGCAGATGGTAGTTTAGATACACAGGATATGGATAAAATTATTGATCTTTTAGTGACCTCTGCACACACGCACAATAAGAAAGTATTTGTATCAATTGGTGGAGCAATCGGTTACGGCGATGCTTTTCAAAAAATTGCAGCGGATAAAAGCCTATTGAAAAAGTTCTCAGGTGCAGTTAAAAATTATGTTGATTTGCACCATATAGATGGCATCGATATAGATTGGGAATATTGGACCAAGCAAGTGGTGAAGGGGGAGGGTGGTAACGATCCCTTTGAAAGCCGCTTGTTGGTGGATTTGCTCGCAAGCTTACGATCAGAATTGCCAGTCAATGTACAAATGACAACAGATATCTTTGCAGGTTATTGGTATGGCGAACAATATCTTCCAGAAATTCAAGACTCTGTTGATTATGTAACCTTGATGACCTATGACTTCACTGGTGCTTGGGAAGGTTCAGCTATTCATCATCACGCAGACTACGAAACATTCAAGAAAAGTATTGAGCTTGCATTGAACCGAGGCTTTAAAAATGAAAAAATGCTTATTGGATTTCCCGCCTACGGCATAGAATTTATCGACGGCAAAAACCAGCAAGTCAACAGGGATTACTCACACAAACAGATTGTTGAGCTGGTTAAAAAGGAAGGCCTTGATATCAATATAGGAAAGCTCGGTAATCTTTATTTCGAAACACCTGAGTTGGTAAAAGCAAAATCCCGGTATATTCTTGATCTTCATTTAGCTGGTATCTTTATGTTCGAATTGACACAAGATACAAAAGATGACGCAACCAGTTTGTTGAGTGCCAGTAGTCAGGTAATCTCTTCCGGTTTTTGTAAACCATAAATTACACTTAGGCGTTATAATGACCAAATTAATTACAATTATGTTTTTGTTAACCTGTACTTCCTGCGCTACACACAAGGACACCGCAAAACAAGATAAAGAAAATCTCAACAATGCGGTAGTTGCGCCATTGAAAGATCTCAACTTGGTAAAAGATAAAATACCAGCGGTGTTGCTTGATATACAAAAAAATCCATATCTGCTGCCCGCGTCGGATATATCTTGCGAGCAATTAAATGAAGAAATAGCAGCATTGGATTTGGTATTGGCTCCAGATATAGATGCAATAAAATCCGAAAAAGAAAATCAATTAGATCGCGGTGCCAAAGCTATTAGTAAGGCATCACTTAGTGCAATTCAACGCACGACAGAAAGCTTGGTTCCTTATCGTTCATGGGTACGTAAATTAACAGGCGCCGAGCGTACATCAATAATAGTTGCTAAAGCAATTAAAGCTGGAAATTTACGGCGCGCCTTTTTGAAGGGTTACAAAGCAAAAAGTTGTAGTGTCGGGAAGTAACCTATTTTCAGCTGCTGCGTGTAACTAAATTATTCGGAATTGACTCGCCTGTAACAAGTGGGATCATTACCAACTACTCGAAGGCTCTGAGAAAATTAGAATTTCAGTAGTCTTTTCTATAGAATTACATAGTAATGTTACTCTGTGATTATTTGCTTTTTCAAGAATCTAAACGCCCTTATATTGATAATTTGAGGTACAGCAAAAAGTAATGCGCCCATTAACTGCGAAATCAACATTATTCCTTTTGGCATAGCACTGGACTTGGATGTCAAAATAACTCCAAGAATACTTATGACATACAGAACAACAAATAGCCAATTTAAAATCAACATCAACAATCTAAATTTTGTGCTAGATACTGATTTTATTGCATGAGCAGAACCAAAAGCTGTAAAAGCCATAAGCGAGTAGAAAACTAAAATCGGCGTTAAAAATCCGTTAGGTATCGATTTATTAAAATAGATCGAAGTGCCTAATAAGAGAATCCCAACCCCACCAATACAATTCATAATTATTGTCTTTTTTAATTTTGAGGAGCTGAAGGTATTTTCACCAGCCAGTGATATTGTTTGTTCATCTAATTCTGATTCGGGGGTTTTATAGATGTTTTCTGGCATGAGGTATGCTCTCCCTGTTTGGTTCACTAATTATGCTACAAAATAAATTGTAGTTATTAAAACCTGTTGTTAGCTGATCCCAACTGACCTAAGCAGTGACCATGCTACAGATTGAAGTTGATGTGCAATTAAAACCATAAATATTCCGAAAGCAATAGGCGAGACAGCTATCAGTGCGGACTCGCCAGCTTTTAAGGGTGGATTGACGAACTTGCCTACCAGCCAGTGCGTAAAAAACCAGAAAGCAGGCGCTAATGTGAATAGTAAAATATACAATACAGCTAATCCTTCCATGCCCGATATGCTCTTGACAGGCACAAGTATTATTAAAGCCGTTATAAATAGTATTGGAATACTGGCAATGCGAACAATCAACCATGACTTGGCTTTCTCCAACTTAATAAAATAAAGCCATTCCCATCGCAATAGAAAAACGAATGCGATAACTACGAGAATCGAAAACAGCATTAATAAAACATGGAACGGCTGCATTATGGTAACTCCTGTTAAAAGCTAAATCTTTATGAGCTATTCGACAATTTCAGCATGGGTACATTTTTCTGAAAATTAAAATGTCAGTGACATGCCTATAGCTGGAATAATGCCCATGCCGACATTATCTACCAACTTATAATCAGTTAAAGAATTTGTGTGTTTATAATCCAGATTGCGGTCTGTGACATTTTGGCGATTCAACACATTGAGAATATCAATATTATAATTTCCAGAGAAACCAAATAATGTCATGTCTCGTTTTACTCGCAAATCCAGTCGGGCATAAACCGGTAATCTGTCCGAATTGGCTTCGCCGTAAATGGGTAAAATATGATTATCAAAATACGGGTTAACTTGCGCTCCGATAATCGGTGTAATTGCACGACCGGATTGCAAAGTTAAACGAGTTCCCAGATTCCACAACTCATTAATTTGATAGTTCATTACCCAATTGATAACCAATGGTGTATCTAAATAATAATCCTGTTCTATATTGGTAAGTTTATTGGTGCGCAGGCTGCGTGACGCGCTAATGGCCAACCATCCATACCAGCGATCGGTTAAATTTTTATTAATAAATAAATCAACACCATAAGCTTCACCTTCTACGTTGTTGGTATAGGGTGGTAGATTGGAATTATTGACATCAGTTGCCAAGGGGAGTTGATCCATGGTTTTGTAGTAACCCGTAACCGACCAGCTCCATTCATTATCCATTTCATGTTTGATACCCATGGTGAAATGATCAGACTCCGGTGATTTCAAATCAGTATTACCAATAATCGGAAATAATTTATCTATATCCGGTAGTCGATCATAAGATCCGGCTGAAGATGATAGATACCAGTTATCAATAAATTCCCATGTGGCGGCCAATCGCGGATGAGTAAAGGTTTCATCGGTATAATCAATTTGATGACGTTGCACACCTATATCGATATTGAAACGATCAGTCATTACCCAATGATCATTAATAAATACAGTGTTATCTTTTATGTTAATGCTATCTTTGGTATCAATTAAATCACCGCGACGAAGTAAACAATCAGGATCGATTTCGGTACAGACGTAATTGATAAAACGCGCATCATATTGATATTGCTTGTCGTGTGCTTCGGCTCCAACAGTTATCTGATGCTGATCGCCAATTTGAAAAGTATAATTGGCAACCGCGTAATTATCTTTGGTATTCAAATTAAAAAAATAGTTGTGATCACCCCAAAAAGTTTCGGATTTATCGTCATAGTGCCCGATTTGAACATCAGCCGAGCTGATATCTCCCGCCCATTGCCAACGCAAATTTTGATTGTTAAAACTGGTTTCGATTTTGGCATCGCCAGCGAAATCCGGTTCTTCAAACACTTCGGTAGATATTTCAGTAAATTCTGCTGCTGCCAAATCAGTTGCACCATTTGCACTCAACGTAAACTTGTGCTGATCGCCGAGTCGATATTGGTATTTAAATTGATAATCCTTATCTTCAGGTGCATCTTGAACGCGAATGCCGTCTTCTTTTTCGACTGTATCTTCATCAAAGAAATATTGAATCAAACTGTTGCGCCCTGAAAAATAGAATGCCGAATTCTCAGTGATATCACCTTCGACAAATACACCCGCACGTAAAAGTGATAAGTCCACCTTAGTTGTAATCGCCTGAGATTTTGGGTCGCGCAATTTAATGTCAAACACACCACCTATAGCATTGCTATAACGCGGGCCGAATCCTGCCGAAAATAATTCGAAATCCTGAATAATATTTTCATTAAAAATGGATGTAGAAAATGCGTGAAAAACATAACCCGCCGGCGCACCATCAACCAAATACAGATTGTCACTAGGCGAAGATCCTCGCACTGCTGGTGAACCACCAGTCTCTCCCTCACTCAGCACACCCGGCAAACTGAACACCGCCATTAACGGATCACCCAGTGAACCGGGGGCATCAATAATTTTTTGCGCGTTTTCGGTAATGACCGAATAGTCACTCTTGCGGCCCTCAATCATGACTTCCATAACAGAAGAATCATCATCTGCCAAAGCAGACAGTGAAATTTGGCAAAGAATAAGCGCAAGTGTGGATTTAATAAAAATAGGTTTCATGGCTACCTCCTTAGTAAGTAAAGCCAGATTAGCAGTTTCAATCCTTCTGTCCTGTAACAGTCACTGGGGAGTTTGTATCAGTTTGTATCGGTAAATAATTGAAAAATTATGTTTGTCGCATAGTTAACGATCATCACTTTCCTGTAATGGTGAGTATAGCCATTCGAATTGATTGTTTACGGCTTCTTCTTCAGCATCAAATCCTGCGTGATAATTATGGGTGTGGGGAACTGATATTTTAATCTGGCCCTCTTTAAAACCTTTGTTAGTGAGTAAGGAGATAAAAGAGCTAATGTCGCCGTAAGCATAAATAAAATTATGATTATCAAATATGAATTGACCTTCACCAGACATAGATGAAATCCAAAGATGATGTCTACCGTCATGTTCAAAATATTCTTGATGCTCGTACAAAAATAGTTCGAGTTCGTCATACGAAAGAGGTTGTGGAGTTTGATATCTTCCAAGCTCTTTGCCAAGACGGGAAACCAGTAGTACATGTAAAACTCCAAAAGGTCCATTTATTTGTTTACAGAATTCAAGGATAAGCGGAATTTCTCGCTCTTTGCTTCCAATGATTAATCGAGAGAATGTAGAAAACTCTTCCTTCTGATGAAGGTTGTTCCAATACAGCTCAACTTTATTATCAGCATCACCTAAATTAAATAACATAATTTTTTTATTGCCCTATTTCTTTCTAACTATCTATTAATACCTAAGAATGATATGCGTTACTCAGTCACAATAGCCAAAGGTGCTCTATTTCTGATCGGCGTATTCAGATAAGTAAATGGAAATATTTTTTTCGATACATTTCTTCATGATAGTTTTGGATATAATCGGGCCGCCACCGCTAGCACCTTCTCTTGGAGAAAATCCAATATCTACAATCCATTCGAATTGAGGATCAATATCTCCAGACTCATTCATCAGCCAATTTTCAAATATTTTGAATAGTTCCGGTAATGCCCAAGAGTCACTGCCTAATTTTAAAATGCTATGACGCTTATCGCCTTCAATTTTACTTATCGAAATAGACATACTAATACTCCTTACTCTTTATACGATTCATCGCTTATTTCATAACGGGCAGTGTATTAATTGACTCAGTTAAGGAGTCACCATTTCCGGCTCTTCTAAGAGCCAGTAAGTAATCTGTGGACGTATAAACAGGCGGTCTGCGAAATAAGAAAAGCTAACTACAGATTTGTTGTCACAAATTGAATTAAAGTAATTTAATCTTTCACCTTTAAAGTTGTAGCTGAATATTCGATCAGATATTTTCCTATCCAATGTTAGGTGAATACCATAATTATTTTCGTTGCTTTTACCTACCGTAAAAAATTCGCATGTACTTATTTTACCCGATATCTGGTGTATTCCTTGTTCTTCCTCTGGCAATGGAAGATGAATAACGTAAACGATGATCATCAGTAAGCAAGCTATCAGAGCAAGGGTAATCAGATATATAAATTTTCGAGATATTTTTCTCATTTAGTTGTATTCATCTACGATAACCAAACTGGGGTAATGCCCATTAGAAACAAACTGATCTATGACGAATTTGCTATTACCTTGAGTCAATAACCATGCAATCATTTCTTCCTCTGAACTAAATACTGGGCTAACGGGAGATCCCTCTGAAACATTTTCATAAATTTGAAAGCATGTTTTATCTTCTTCTGAGGTATACCAAAGCGGTTCTAAATGCGCTCCTGGTTCAAACTCACATCTTCAGTTTTTGAATGGCTGAAATCTTTCGGTACTTTATTAATTCTCTTCCCATTATGTTGATTCCTTTGGACGCCTAACAGTTAAATAAACACCACCAACTATATCCCCCCACCTGACAAAATTTCAATAGCCAATCTCTGCATAAACTCTTCACATTCTCCACATAGTTTCCTCACATAGGAATTTTAAGCTGTTTACATGGCTGATTCATGGTGAAGATGCCGCCGATTCTGTGGAGAGAGTATGAATATTCGACGTACGCTGGCTTTTTCAGGGCTTTTATTATTGTTCTTTGCGCATTTGGCGAAGGCGGGGGAGGAGCCGCAGGCGGGGAGTTTTGTGATGCGGAATATGGGTCAGCCGGACTATCATCCGGCTTTGCTGCTGGGGACTGAGGTTAAGGTGAAAATTACCGGGCCAATTGCCAAGGTAGTGGTGCGTCAGAAATTTTATAACCAATCGTCGGAATATATGGAAGGAAAGTATTTGTTTCCTTTGCCGCCACAAGCCGCGGTGAATGCAATGGTGATGACATTGGGGGATAGGGTGATTAAAGGAGAGATTCACGAAAAGCAGAAGGCGCAGGAAATTTACAACAAGGCGGTGCAACAGGGAAAACAGGCTGGATTGGTTGAGCAACAACGAGCCAATTTATTTACTACACAAGTTGGCAATATTGCGCCTAAGGACACCATCATTGTTGAAATCACTTATATAGAAACGCTTGCGCGACTGGGCAATGAATTCAGTTTTAATTTCCCTATGACGCTGACACCGCGTTATACCCCCCAAGATTCAATCGAACAGTTGAATACTGAAACTCACACTATTATGAATTCAAAATTTGTGACTCAAAAAGCGACTGAGGCGGAACTGACAAATCTTGCGCAAATCAGTGTGGAGATAGCGGCTGTAGATGGATTAAAAAATATCGAAAGTAGCAGTCATAAAATTAACACGTCAAATAAAACAGGCAATTGGCAAGTGAGTACGCAGGATAATTTTGTCGCCATGAATAGAGATTTTACATTGCGCTGGAAAATCGCCAATCAGGACAAAAACTCATCTTCGTTGTTTCTTGAAAAATTGGATGGAGAATATTTTGGTGTGTTAATGATAATGCCGCCGGAAGTGCCTAAAAAAGACAGCGTTCTTGCGCGTGAAACGATTTTTATTATCGATACATCAGGTTCAATGGGGGGTGAATCTATCCAGCAAGCAAAAGCCAGTTTGGTATTTGCCATTAATAAATTGAGCGAGCATCAGCGCTTTAATATTATTGAATTTAATTCAATTCACCGAGAACTATTTACTCAATCGCAAAATGTCAGTTTTGAAACCAAACAACAAGCCCTGGATTTTGTTAAGTCACTGCAAGCTGATGGTGGTACTGAAATGGGGCCTGCTTTACGTGTCGCTTTGACTATGCCAACGGATCCGGAGTATTTGCGACAAATTATTTTTATCACCGACGGTGCAGTGGGTAATGAAAATGAATTGTTCAATATTATTCATCAACTATTGGGTAATAGTCGTTTGTTTACAGTAGGCATTGGCTCTGCACCTAACAGCCTGTTTATGAAAAAAGCAGCAGAGTTTGGCCGAGGCACGCAAACCTCCATCAACCAACTTGATCAGGTTAATCAGGAAATGACCAAGCTATTTTCACAACTTGAAAAGCCGTTGCTGCGCGACATTCAATTGCAATTACCGGAATCCATTCAAGCTGAAATCTATCCACAAAAAATTCCTGATCTATACGCAGGCGAGCCATTAATCGTATCGATGAAATTGGACGCAATTCCTGATGCGATAAAAGTGGTAGGGAAAAGTCAAACCGAATGGACGGAGACTATAGGTACTTTGGATGATAACGCCTACAACGAACAAAATGGTTTATCCAGCATTTGGGCCAGAGCAAAAATTGAATCACTTACTGATCATGCATTGCGTGAAAATAATATGGAAGAGATGGAGCCAGAAATAACCAAAGTAGCTTTACATCATCAATTAGTCAGCCGTTACACCAGTTTTGTTGCAGTTGAGCAGGTGATTAAGCGTGATCCGGCTGATCCATTAAAAGAAGAGCAGGTTGCCAATGTATTACCAAAAGGTTCGTCGATGAATACAGCTAGTTATCCACGAACAGCAGCCGGAGTTGAATTGTTAAGACTTGTAGGTGTGCTGATGTTAATGCTGTTTGCAGGCATCAAATGGAAAAAAGCTCGACGCAGTTAAAAACAAAATCTCGATGCAGTTAAAAAATTGCGAGGCATAGGCAATCAATAGGCAGCAACAACAATGACGAATCTGAAAATATATTTTTCTAAAAAAATCCATAGCAAAATGTTTACAGGTTTGTTATTAACGCTTGCGCTTATCTGTTTGGGAAAATCCTATTGGATCAGTGGTAAAGCAGTTGTCGCGCAATTATTGATCGCCAATGCTTGGCAAAAAACCTTGGAAACCGGCAAAGATACCAAACCATGGAGTTGGGCCGATACCTGGCCGGTTGCATTATTGATAACGCCCGAAGGAGAAGAATTTTATGTGCTGAATTCGGTGAGTGGTCAAGCACTGGCTTTTGGCCCTGGCTGGATTGCGCAAAGCGCTGCGCCCGGCCAACAAGGCAATGTCATCATCGCCGCGCACAGAGATACACATTTTCAATTTTTAGAAAATGTGCAATCCAACGAAAGCATTCAATTGCAAGATCGTTCAGGAAAATTTTATCGCTATTCAATCTCACAAATGCAAGTCGTAGACAGTCGCGATCAAACAATAGAAATCCAACAACAAACCGCAGAGTTAACACTTATTACTTGTTATCCATTTCATTCATTAAATCCAGGCGGACCGTTAAGATTTGTTGTGCATGCAAGATTGTTGACGGATGAATTAGTTAGTGCGGCGAATGCATATTAGTGATGGCACGCAAATAGTATGAGTTAAGCTTTCCGGCCCATGAGTTTTAATTTTCATCGCCTGTCTCATGACAAGCGTCAATTGTTATCAACATTAAACTCATAGACTATCGTCCGGCTAATCAGCGTTCATGACTGCTGAAATCAATAACTCACCGAAAAAGGGTCAGGCTATGAAAACGAATATTGGGCTAGGACTACTAGCATTGCTGATGTCCTGCATGTGTTTTGCACAGACAAATGAAAAAGTGTTGGAAGATTTTAAACCCTCATCTTTGAATCAACCCGGTCAAGAATACCCACAAGTCAATTCACAGGGCTATGCGCGTTTTCGTATTGAGGCGCCAGATGCAAAAGCAGTTAATGTTAGCTTGGGCTTGGGCGGTCAAGGTGGAACTGATCTGGTTAAAGGAAATGACGGCGTATGGACAGGCACTACTGCGGGACCAATGGATGAAGGTTTTCATTATTATCATCTCAAAGTCGATGGCGGCATATTTAATGATCCCGGCGCGATGAATTTTTATGGTTCTATTCGTTGGGAAAGTGGCATTGAAATTCCTGCACATGATCAGGATTTTTATGCGCTGAAAAATGTTCCGCATGGAAATGTTCAGGAAATTTTATTTGAATCGAAGAGCACAAATTCAATAAAACGTGCCTATGTTTACACTCCACCAGGTTATGAAAGTAGCAAAAAACCTTACCCCGTTCTTTATTTACAGCATGGTTGGGGCGAAAACGAATATGCCTGGATGAATCAAGGCCGCGCCAATTTGATTATGGACAATCTGATTGCAGAACAAAAAATGAAACCCTTTATTATTGTCGCAACTTACGGCATGACCAACGAAGCAAAATTTGGAACCATTAACTCCTTTGACATAAAACCATTCCAAACTGTTCTTATTGATGAATTAATTCCTTATGTAGACAAACATTTCCGCACAATGTCCGATCGCAAAAAGCGTGCTATGGCGGGTTTATCAATGGGCGGAATGGAAACTAAAACCATCACTCTGGCGAATTTGGATAAGTTTGCCTACATAGGTTTGTTCAGTGGCGGCTCATTTAAAATGGAAGATGTAAATGCAACTCCCGATTTTAAAAAGAAAGTTGCATTAGCTTTCGTGAGCTATGGCAGCCGCGAGATGATGAACGAACGTATGCGCAGTTTCGTGGGTGATCCCAAAGCCAACAATGAAGCTTTAAAAGCCTCAGGAATCAACAGCGTTTTATATGTTTCCCCAAATACCGCACATGAGTTCTTGAGTTGGAGACGCAGCTTGCGTGAATTTGCTCCGCTATTATTTAAAGATTAATTTTTGTTTAAATGTTTTCAGCGTGCGCTTTGTGCGCTGAAAATATTGGTACATAACAATTCGATCACAAAATCCAATTCTAGATTTGTAACTAACATCGTCTAGATTCCATTTTCCAATAAATGGCTGGTGGTTACTGGTATTTTTCAATGCAGCAAAGAGTATGAACGCACTCAGTAGTAATGAGCCAATACCAATAAGCCATACTTGGCGAATAACAGGGGAAGCAAATTTTTGTGCAAAAAGATGATGCCATCGCCATGGCAGTAAAATGAGAATGGCAGTTGAGCCAACTAATAGCCACCCGAAAATTATGAAAACTTTTGTGTAAAGCATGGTTGGAGCATTAATAATAAAAGCAATACCTACAATAAGTCTGATAATCATTTCCAAATAATGTGTCTTAGCAGAACTGGCGAAACCACCCAGAAACCAGATGGCAAGTCTTGGAATAAAAAGCGAAAGGCATGCAAGAGCGAATAGAAAAAGCGCTGAGAGTAAGACGATTGCTTGAGCTGCGATTTGGATCATGTAAAAAATATGTTCTCTGTTCTCTGTTCTCTGTTCTCTTTAGTTAATAAGTTAGTTCAGTAGCGTTTTTCTACAATGGATAAGGGTCATTTACTTTAACTAAGGCGGACGAACTTTTTTCAATATAAGAAATAATCTCTTGCTGTTGTTCAAATTCGACTTGAATGACTGAATTTTTGAAATTGAAGTCATAGCCATCCGTGAATTCAATTGTATAGTATGGACGGCGTAGTATGTTGCCGTTTGGCGCTTTGAATGATTTCGTTAACTCGATTAATTGAATTTCATCAAAGCTGTGTCTTTTCTCGCCTACGCTCAGAAAATCATTGGATACGAATGAACTCTCGGTAATTCTAAGATACGAGTCTAAAGCTAAGCCCGAAAACACAACGCAAATAGGCACACATACATATGCCATGTATCGTAATAATTTCCACGAATCAAATTTGTTTTTTAGGTTTCCATATTCGGTATATTCAACGTATCTTTGTTTTCCAAGCAAACCTAAATATAAGAAGTGCATAGGAATAGCCGCTAAAAAAATGGACATAAATATTGCCGGTATAGCCAAGATTGCAGTTTCAGGTTGAAACAGGTATAGACTTTCCCCGAGATTCGAAATAATCCGTTTGGAAATTAAATTCAATAAGTACCAAGTCAATAGTCCGATTAATGGCGTAAAGATAAAGAATGGAACGAGTGCAAATGATTCCCATTTTGAATATTCTTTTGCTAGCTGGGCGAAATCTTTTTCTGTTTTTATGACAGGTTGAAGAGAATTAACTTTACTGAATAAGCCCATAATAATCGGAACTGCGATACCTGCAGAAACGGCTGCTACTACTCCAGATGGTATTTCCATACATTTACTCTCATTGAATCAGCTTTTTAATCCTAAGATTAGATTGTTATAGTTATGGTGCTTAGCTAAATACTTTTATATTTCGTTTTTATTGGCTTTGACGTAATGATGCTTGATCTATTGCCAGAACTAAACGCACGCGTTCTCATTAGGAGCCATGATAATGACGTGCAAATTCTAAATATTGCTTTGTAGATTTTTTATATCGTAACCACAAAAGCAAATCGGATTTTTAGAGGTTATTTCTTACCACTACTACATGATTTTAATTCTGCTAAAGCTTCATCCTCATAAACTCTATTTAATCCCCAGGTGCCTGTCCACATTCCTACTCTAAGACTTGTTTTTAGAAAGTAGGTTTTTCCTGCTTCAAGGGTAAGTTCTGTAGGTTTATCAATAGCCATTGTGTCTGTATAGAACTTATGCAGGCCAGGTTCAGCCAGATAGGAAATATATTGACCATTTTTGATATTAAATATTGCTTTGTCGTTATCTTTTACAGTGATCGATAAGGCGGAACCCTGAAAGGCATTGGGTCGATAAAAATAGACTAGCGCCTTATTTGTTGGAGCAGACTCAACACTCATAAACTTTGCTCCACCTGCAGTACAACCGGAGAGCACGAAAATAGTTGACAGCATTAACATTGTATAACGAACAATTTTCATATTTTTTCCTTATTTTTGGGTAATGTTGGTATTTCTCGTGGTTTGATAACCGCGCCGACTATATATCTTTAGATCCTCTGGATTCAATATCCCTAACAGCCTTTATCTCCGTTTGGACCAGGCATGATTCACCAGGATTGGGGTAATTCACTGTAATAGGTCGGGCAAGGGCCAATTAACTCGATTATCGGGGTGATTTAACTGGCCTAAATCAGTAGAATGCGCACTTTTTATTCGGGTAAACCACTGTGATCTCCACCGCTAATATCACCATGCAATTTGGTGCCAAGCCGCTGTTCGAAAATGTCTCCGTTAAATTCAACAACTCCAATCGTTATGGTCTGATTGGTGCAAATGGTTGCGGGAAATCCACTTTTATGAAGATTCTGGGTGGTGATCTGGTGCCTAGCGCTGGCCAGGTCATGCTTGAACCTAATATGCGTTTGGGGAAATTGAAGCAGGATCAATTTGCTTATGAAGAATTTACTGTGCTGGACACAGTGATTATGGGGCACTCTGAATTGTGGGCGGTTAAGGCTGAGCGGGATCGCATTTACGGCTTGCCTGAGATGAGTGAAGACGACGGAATGAAAGTGGCGGAATTGGAGGTCGCTTTTGCTGAAATGGATGGTTACACAGCTGAAGCGCGCGCTGGCGAATTATTATTGGGGCTGGATATTCCCATTGAGCAACACACTGGGTTGATGAGTGCTGTGGCACCGGGTTGGAAGTTGCGTGTCCTTTTGGCGCAATCACTTTTTGCTGATCCCGATGTGTTATTACTTGATGAACCCACCAACAACCTCGATATCAATACCATTCGTTGGTTGGAAGCGATTTTAAATCAGCGTAATTCCACCATAATTATTATTTCGCATGATCGCCATTTTTTAAACGCGGTTTGCACACACATGGCGGATTTGGATTACGGTGAGCTGCGCGTTTATCCGGGTAATTATGATGACTATATGATGGCATCGACCCAGGCGCGCGAAAAATTATTAAGCGATAATGCAAAAAAGAAAGCACAAATTGTTGAGCTGCAAACTTTCGTCAGTCGCTTTTCGGCTAACGCATCCAAGGCGAAACAAGCGACCTCTCGTGCACGCCAAATTGATAAGATTCAATTGGATGACATCAAACCTTCAAGTCGTGTAAGCCCTTACATTCGCTTTACGCAAAATAAAAAATTACATCGTCAGGCAGTGACACTTGATCAAGTGACTAAAGGATTTGATCGCGAATTATTTTCTAAATTGAGTTTACAGATCGAAGCCGGCGAGCGCATTGCGATTATCGGCCCAAACGGCGCTGGTAAAACCACTTTGTTGCGTTGCTTATATGGCGACCTGACACCTGATTCAGGCACAGTGAAATGGGCAGAGCAAGCCGAAGTCGCTTATTTTGCGCAGGATCATTCAGCCGAATTTGTTGAAGACACTATGTTATTTGATTGGATGAAACAATGGACTAAAGGCGATGAGCAATTAGTTCGCGGTGCTTTGGGGCGCATGTTGTTTTCCAACGACGATGTGAAAAAGAAACTGAAGGTTTTATCCGGTGGTGAAAAAGCGCGGATGTTGTTTGGCAAATTCAGTTTAATTAATCCTAACGTTATGTTGCTCGATGAGCCAACTAACCATTTGGATATGGAATCTATCGAAGCACTCAATCTCGCGTTAGAAAATTATCCGGGCACTATTGTATTTGTCAGTCATGATCGCGAATTTGTATCTTCACTTGCAACACGCATTATCGACATGCAACCATCAGGACTTATCGACTTTCACGGCAACTACGACGATTATTTACGCAGTCAGGGTATTTATACGGAATAAAAATTCGTCGCGAACTTCCGTAGGGCGGGTCAAGACCCGCGTTGCTTCAATGGTCGATTTCACTCCGCATCCGCGGGTCTTGACCTGCTCTACATCAAACAGAATATTTTTTGGAAATAACATAAGAATAAACTGCTGGAATCAAAAAACTTCCAATCAACAAGCAAATACTAACCACCGGATTTAATCCAACAAAATTCGCAATAAATACAAACAGAGAAATACCGACAACTAATCTTCCCGCCAATCTATGTGTAAGAAACCACACTTGTTCGTTATCTAATGTCCAAGGTGTTCTTATTCCCATCACCGCGTTGAGTTTCGTTTTAGGTAACAGATTGCCAATAAACATAAATAATAAAGCCATACCGCTAATAGTGTATTTTAGTGAATTGAAGTTTTGTTCGAGATTGGCTGTAATGATTAAGACATGAATATACGCCATAAAAATTAGCACAATACAGCTGATGTAATCATAGCTGATTGAAAATCTTTCAAGTTTTAATTTGAGTTGTGTATTGAGTGGCAACAGAGTGAAGAGAAGAAATAGTGCCAACATAATGCCCGGCGTTACAAAAAGTGCAAAGCGTTTATTACCAAAACCATCTGCTACGCCGTCTATATTCCAATGAATCGCCATAATATTTGGTAAGGAAGAATAGATAAGTCCTGAGCTTACAAATGCAAATAGCACAATAAGGCCGTTGATGAGTCGATATTGTTTATTCATTTTTTTCCTCTCCTTTTGTTATCACTCAATTGTAATGCCCAGGACGCAAGATCTTCCAAAACGCTGGTATTTAATGAATACCAAACGGTTTGTGCGTCTTTACGGCTATCAATCAAACCTGCTTCTTTCAATATTGAAAAATGGTGAGATAAAGTCGGTTTTGTCATCTCAAATTGATCAGCAATATCACCCGCTGTCATCTCCCCGGATTTCAATAAATTCAAAATTTCCCGACGTGTAGGGTCCGAAAGGGCTTTAAATGTATTGTTTATGCTCGGCATGTAGTTTGATATTCATGTAATTAGATGTATATCGAAATACTAGTTGGGCAGATGAAAGATGTCAAGAGAGGGAATAATTATTTTTGGCGCGTCATATTTTTGAAACGATTACAAAATACAGTGACTGTAGATACTAATTTGCTCTTCTCGCAATCTAGTATTTAAAAAAACTATTTTTACACTTGGAGATTGAGATGAAATTGAAAGATCATTTTTTGTTACTGCTAATTCTCAGCCTATGTTCGTCTTTTGCTTATAGTAAGACAGTTACACGAAGCTGTGATTCCCAGCTTTCATTTGGTTACTGGATGCTCGGAAATGATGATATGGATAATGTCGTGCGGGACTTACGCAATAATATGTTTAATAGCAAACATCCATCTAAATATTCCTATGAGACCAGTTGGGGTTACGGAAGAGAGGGCAGTGCATCGGGATTGATTCCCAGTCCAAATAAAGCCAGAGAAATTGCCTGTGAAAATTCAGTTGACGCAAGAATTAATGCTTATACAAAAAATAATTCTGCCAAGTTATTTGATCTTCTACGAAAGGCATGTGATGACCATTACAGTAAGAATTATGAGGGTGGAGTTATGGTCATTGATTCCTTTTTGGTTAAAGGTAGTGCCGGAAGTGTAGATGTGTATGAGAGTTTAGGATTGAAATCTGCTTGGGGATTCACTCCCTGGATATGGGATAGATCACCCAATTATTTTTATGAATGTTGGCGTGGAAGTGATAATTTTATGGATGAGTCGGCTCTTCCCAGTTCTTAATGTCGAGCTTTCTAATCTAAATTCAATGCCTGCACGGAACGCAGGCTTTTAGAAGTAACTTTGTAAATAAAATAATGAATTTTATGTAAAACCTAATTAATAATTACTTTTAATTCATCATCCAATCGAATGCACCCTGATTCAATAATGCGACAGGTTATACCACCATGACCTCGCACAGCGTTATATCCACCCGGACCAAAGGTATTTTCTATAGCGGAACAAGGGTCGCATAAACCTGTGTATTCAAGTGTTGCTTCGCCCAGTTTGAATTGTTTATTTTTTAGCGCTAATAAATTAATTCCGCTGACGCCTATATTGCGACGCAATAATTCAGGTGCAATCGAATCGCGACCTAAGAGCGAGGCTATAACGGCTAAATGTTCCCATTGAAAAAGAGTGATTTGTCGCTTCCCATTTTTGCTGGAATAGCGATCGCCAGTTAATCCAATACCAGCGATTGCTTCTACTTTGTCGATTATTTGTAGGGGCGCAGCTTCTGTTTTACCGCTAACCTGGACTATGCGTGCAGGACGAATACTGATCCATTTAACTTGACCAATTTGCGGTAATGTATCGAAAAGTGTTTGCAGTGATTCACTCATAAAAATGTAGAATTTTTCCGACTTAAACTTTTTTAACAAATTCTGATTTCAGCATCATTGCGCCGAAGCCATCGATTTTGCAATCTATGTCGTGATCACCATCTACCAATCGATTGATTTTAACTTTAGTGCCGACTTTTAAATTTGAAGATGACCCTTTTACTTTTAGATCTTTAATCAGGGTTACATAATCGCCGTCAGCCAATAAATTTCCGTTGGCATCGCGTACTACCAACTTATCTTCACTATCAGTTGCCAAAACGCTATTCCATTCGTGCGCGCATTCTGGACAGATAAATAAATCGCCGTCCTGGTAGGTAAAAACTGAATCGCATTTAGGGCAGGGTGGTAAATTATTGCTCATAATATTGTCACTGAATAATTAAATGGTTTGTATATTTCCTGGTCCTTTGGTCGACGACTAGGGTGAAGGAATTAATTTTGGATTGAATACAATTTCCCACAAATGTTGATCGGGATCTTGAAAGTATCCGGCGTAGCCGCCCCAAAAAGTATCTTGTGCTTCTTTGACAATTGTGGCACCAGCATTGCGTGCTTCTTGCATCACTTCATCTACGGCTTCTTTAAATAGTACATTGTGGCTAATTAATGTTTGGGTGGCGCAATGTGCTGTTATGGCTAAGCCTGTATCTTTGGCGAGACTGGTGCGAGGCCAAAGTGCTAATTGTAAACCTGACTGCATGGGAATAAAAACGACAGAACCTATTTCATATTCCTTGCCAATAATTCCATCAGTGTTTAAACCCAGACCATCCCGGTAAAAGTTTAATGATTTTTGTAAATTATCTACTGCCAAAGTGATAACGGAGATTCCAGGTTTCATGTTAATTACCTATGTTATTTAGTTTTTGCGATGGCTACAGAAGAGCGCTCGATTAACTCAGGAATAAAGAGATGCGTTTGATTGGTATTTTTTCGTTTGTTACTGCTGAGCTCAATCGCAAGAGACGCAGCGTGATTGGCCATTTCTTCAACTGGATAATTCATGGTTGTCAGGCCGGGACGACAAGCGCGACTGATGTAGAGATTATCAAAACCCACCACAGACACATCTTCGGGAACCTTTACGCCATTATCTTGCAGTGTGTTCATTACGCCCACCGCCATTAAATCGTTGTAGGCAATGACTGCAGTAAAAGGAATATCTTTTTCCAGCAATTTAAGAGCAGCTTCCTCGCCACCTTTTAGGTTTGCTGTTGACTCAATTATTAGATCTTGATTAAATTTTAAACCAACATCTTTCATTGCTTGAATAACGCCTTTGAGTCGTAATTCCGGATCGTGATTTCTATAAACGCTGGTAGCGACAGCAATTTTTGTATGACCTTTTTTAATTAAATATTCAGTTAATTTTTTTGATCCTGCTTCGTTGTCTAGCCAAACGCAGCGATTGGCAATTTGCGGAATAAATCGATTAACTAAGACTAAACCTGAAATTTGATTGGCAAGTTTGATAAGAGTGGACTCATCAGAATATTCACTGTGTAGAACAATGGCATCACAACTGTGTTCACGTAACGAATCTATGGCTTCCAATTCTGTTTTGGTTTCGTAAAGAGAATTGCACATCAATAATTTATAGTTGTGTTCGCGTGCCGCATTTTCTGCTCCGGCAGCAAGACAACCAAAAAAAGTCATGGACAGGCGAGGAGTGACTACCCCCAGTGTCATACTGGTTCTGCGCACCAAGGCTTGCGCATTAGTATTGGGTCGATAGCCTAATTCTTCGACAATTTTTTTTACGCGTGCACGACATTCATCACCAACCTGACCTTCACCGTGTATGACACGTGAAACGGTTGCAGTAGAAACACCGGCAACTCGCGCTACATCTTTTATAGTAACCATATCAACATACTAATCATTAAACATATGAGTGTGATTGTTGGACTTCCATCGTGCAATAGTCAAGAGCGCAAGTAAACTAAATGCCAAGGTACCAACAGATAAAATGATTCTCATTAAGTCAATACTTGATGTTAACTGTTGTTCAGCAAGTCTTGAGTCAAAGTGAATCAGATCCAAAGTGACGCCGCTGGCAATTAGTACCAACACACTACAGCAGCTCAATAGCCAACCGTAAGCAGCACCGTAAAACCCACTGTTGTCTTGCTGATACCGATTTTTGTCTTGATGCACAAGATCGGCAATCAGCGAAGGAATAATAATAACCATTCCGCACCATATAGGTCCGCAAAGCAATGCATCCAGCAGAATCCAATTGCCGATATTCGGTGTAAAAACTATCCACTTTATAATCGCGCCGATAGCGCTGAATAAAAATATACTGAAAAGAACATTCAAGCGACTGTAATATTTAATCAATTTCAATAGGACTGGAATCGAAATAATACTCACCAATGCATATGCTGAAGAGAGCCAGGCTTTATCCACAGCACCTGAGGTAATATTGCCGCGATGAACATAATAAACTAATAAGTAATAATCCATGGTCGCTACAAAAGCGACTCCGCCCATTTGTAATAAAATCAACGCTGCGATAAAACGAATTTCTTTTTTATGAACTATCGATTTCAAACGTTGAAAAAGAAAATGATTCTCACTTTTTACTTTGTCTTCAGATTGAGAAATTAATGAGGGTGCAATACCACAAAAAAGAAAAATCACTATGGCAATAAACCATCCTACCATTGGTACCCCAATTGCTACTCCACCCCAGCCAATTATTTGCGCTAGTGGGAACATCCATTGGTACAGCAAAGAAGCGACTTTTGTAAAATAAGTCGCTTTGCCAATCACCTGGGTTCGAACGCTGGATTCAGGTGAGCTGTTATACACTTGTCGATACAGCAAAATATTATAAATGGCGCCGGAAAATTGAAACAAACAGGAAAAAGCAGCAAAATAAATTAATTGATAGGTTGCTGGACGATCATCAGGAACCATCCAAATCATGCCATAACTAATCGCTAATAGCATTGCCATAACACGCATGATGGTCTGCGTATTGCGATAAAAAAAAGAATAGCTATCGATTAAATGACTAAGATAAACGCCTGCAATACTGGCAATCAACATGGGTAGTGCGATAAGCATACCCAATGCGCTGGGATTAACTCCCAGCGTCATTTGATAATAGGGAATAGCAAGAATTGAAATGCCTTGGCCAATAAAAAACGAGGTAAAAAAACCTAACCCAATAGTCCAAAAGTGTGTGGAAAAAAAACTATTGTGATGGACCATTAATATTTATTGTTATTTTGGGGTAGGCTGCCTCCTATTTCCCAGTAGTTACTGATTGATTAAATTCCAATGTATTGGACCTTAATGCTTGATAACTGGCTGAGATATTAACTGATGACAGATCTGAACCTATTTTTAATAATGCTGAAGCAACTCCGTCTTCAGTCTCGATTACATCTGGCGACACCCATTCTGCATCGCCTTCACGTTTAAATTGAATTTTGGCATGGTTGAGATGCAAAGGATTTTGGTGTTCGTCTACCAAGGTCGCCCGGACAAATACTACATCATTTTGATTTGTTTGGGGGGGAATAGAGGATGCGTCCAAACTTAGTAACAATGATTCGGCTGTACCGGGCGTGACGACTTTGTGGCTTGCAACTGGTTTATCGTCTGCATAGGCAACCACTTTAAGTTCACCTGCTTCAAATTTTTTCATTTCAATATATCGAGGAGGATGGCGTAAATTTTTATAACGCTCATCTACACGGGCTTCACCTACTAAGCGATTATTAAGAAAAACTGCGACTTTTTCGGCATTGCTATAAATGGGAATTTGTAAATCTGAAGTCTGCGTCCAGTGAGTCGCTAAATGTACCTGATATCCGGAGGCTAAGGGTCCAGCATATTCATTTGCATCTCGTTGACTTTGGAAAAAGTAGTAACTGAATTTTGCCAAGCGATCAATGCTCATGATGCCAGAGGTTTCAATATTATCTGCATAGCCACGATTGTAATCAAACATGACCCAGTAACCATCTGCAAAAGCCGGAACATTAAAATTATCGTTGTGCGCTTCAATAATATTTTTAGTTTGTTGCTGTAAACGCTTCTCTCCATCGGTTAAAGCTTGTCTGCTGGATCTGTCTGTCTGTAATAAATCCTGCCAGGAATCCTGCTGAAATCCAGCGTTCATCGCATAATATTCCCAGTCACCATATTCCGAGACTATGTAAGGTTTTTGCGGCGTTTGATAATGTTCAATTCGATGTTGCCGTGCTTGCAAATAAATATCGTAAGCATAATCTTTCCAGCCCGCAGAATAGGTATTTGCATAAGGCATTTCTTCATGTACTGCCTTGTGAAATTTATCAATTAAGGATTCAGACATGGCCGATTCATTCAGTGAACATTCCCACGCCAGTACAGAGGCATGGTTACGGTCGCGTCGAATCATGTCGCGACACGTTTGAATTACCTGATCTTCAAATTCTGCAGATTCATTGACATATTGCCAACCTAGAATAGAGTCAATTAATACTAATCCCAATTCATCGGCTGCTTTCATAAATGCGTTTGATTGTGGGTAGTGGGAAAGTCGTACATAGTCGAATCCTGCTGCTTTAATTTTTTCGGCATCGCGATACTGTGCTGCATCCGACAATGCATAACCTATGTAGGGATATTCCTGATGTCGATTCACTCCTCGCAAAAATGTTTTTTGTCCGTTGATAAATAATTGATTATCACCAAATGAAAATTGTCTAATGCCAACTGGGGTTTCTTCTTGATCAATAACACCTTTTTCATTGATAAGTTGAGTGACCAACTTGTAGAGTGCAGGTGATTGCGGCGACCACAAATTCGGGTTTTGAATATTGAGGGTTTGAATAATTTCTGCTTCTGTTGTTTGTTTATCATTAACTACTGCAGCGGCAGACGCGACGACTTGATCTTTCCAATACAAAATTTGTTTAAGTTGTAGCGGATGACTATTATCGGCGGTAACTAAATGCGTTTTAACATTAATTGTTGATTCGGTTTTATTCACGGTTGGAAAGCTAACAAAAACTCCGCCTGAAGCGACTTTTCCTGCATCAACTGCATCGGTAATGTGATTTTTATTTTCAACTCGTAACCAAACATTGCGATAGAGCCCACCATAAGTATTAAAGTCCAACTGCGTTAAAGGTTTTGGTCCGGTCACAGGATTGTCGCGATTATCTAATTTCACGACCAACCAATTATCGCCAGTTAAATGTAAATCTTTTAGTAAAACACTAAAGGGCAGGTAACCACCCATATGCGTTTTAATTTTTTTACCATTTAACCAGACTTCGGCAATATTCATGGCAGCTTCAAAATCAATATAAACGTCTTTATTTTTCCATGATGAGTCAACGATAATATTTTTTCGGTACCAGATAAAGCCCTGCCATTGATCATTCACCGTTTTGGGTTCCAGTCGGGGAGTATGTGGCAGGCTGATGCTTTTCCATTCTGTTTTTTGATTGACTTGAGATAGAGAAAGGTCTTGATCACTGATGATAGTTGACCAATCATTGTTGTACTTTACCGGTTTAATCCACAATTGATTCTCGTCAGTTTTGTGCCCACAACCCATCAGGCAACAGATGAGTAATGCAGACAATATAATTGCCGGACAAAAATACCCTATACTTTTTATTGAAAGTGAATTCATAGTAAAAAACTCATCCTACTTGGATTGATACAGTTTTAGCGCGTCTGAAAAAAACAGAATAGATTTCAGAGCTTCGTTGCCGCTAGGTGGATAAAAAAAACTGGCATTTTCCCAATGAGAGCCAACTCCCCACTGAGTTTTACATTGGGTAGAAACCCAGGCAGGTTCCCAATAGACAACGCCTATGCCACCGGCATCAATCACTTGATTGGCGAGAGCCATTAGATAATCGTATTGACCTTCTGGAGACGCGGGAAAATCTGCGATTAAGCTGTCTTCGCCTAATACATTATTCGCTGCATCAAAATTATCCAGCGTCCAGATATAGGCAGTTTCCACAATCATCACATCTTTTTTGAATTGCGTTTTTAGGCTGTGAATTGCATTGCCCAGACCAGCAAGTTTGTAACTTGACCATTTCGGGTAATAACTGAGGCCAATGATGTCAAAGTCAGTAATGTCTGCAGCTTTCGCTTGTGGGAACCAGGTCAAAGCATTTTCAGGTTGTGCAATATGCAAGACGCGTTCTATATGAAGATTTTCATTTTTATTAAAATCGTTTACTGCTTTTAATCCGGCATTAATTAACTGTGCATTGCGTTGCCAATTAATGCTGCTGGTGTTCATGCTGGATTCAAGTTGCAAAATTTCACTATTGGTTTCGTTACCGATTTGAATCATCTCGGGTATTAGATTTTCCCGTTTTAATTCGTTCAGTACGGAATAGGTATAGTCGTACAGGGCAATGCTGAGCGCATTGCTGTTGTCGTAAAGTGATTCCCAGGTTTTGGGAATAAATTGTTTTTCAGGGTCGGCCCAAGTGTCTGAATAATGTAAATCGAGTAATACTTTCATTTTGTATTGCTTGGCTCGGGCAATAGTTTTTTTAGCATCAGCTAAATTGCTGTATTGAGTTGCGGGTGTGTGCCAAAGTCTAACGCGAATAAGATTGGTTTTTGCTCCTGCAAATAGTGCAAAAGGGTCCAGAGTTTCATTGCCGAGTTTATAACTTGCGCCGCAATCTTCCATTTCATTTACGTAGGATAAATCTGCACCCGCAAAGAAACGTTCAGCTTTTTGAAAAGCTGGAGATGAAGATGAATGAGATATTGATGCATTATTGGAGGAATTACCTACGCAAGCAGATAACAAGCTCACAATAACAATGAGATTAATTTTAATCACTTGGAATCCTCGAAAAAACTTGTGTTCAGAAAAACTGAACACAAGTAAGCGGAGATAAAGCTGTAGTTAATTACATTTTCCAGGTGATATCAATCATGTAGGTTTTGCCATAAACATCATAACGACGTAAGTCAGCATCTTCATTATTTTGACTGAGGCGTAATTCTTGATTGGTCAGATTATTTGCTTCAAAGTGAACCGTTAGATTCTCATTGATTTCATATCCAAGACTTAAACCAAGATTTGCCTCTGCATCAAGGCGACGCAATTGTGATGCATCCCATTCAAAACCGGTTGTATAGGCAGAGTGATATTTCCATCCAAGACGCCCATTAAATTTATTTTGGCTGTACCAAATATCAAAAGTTGCTGTATCTCTGGCTAAACCAGCCATAGGATAAGGATTAGTATCAGGTGAAAATTCTTTGATATCAGAATCAGCGTAAGCATAGTTGGAGTAAAGACCAAACCCGGCAAACAATGGCATTTGGAAGGTCAACTCAAAGCCTTGGATAGTTCCATTTTTATCTGAGTTTGCTGGAGCCCAAATTTGGACTGGCTGCCCTGATGTTGGAATATCAAAACTTTTGTAACCAATATAGTTTTTAATGGATTTGTGATAGAGCGCTGCTGCAAACATAGATTCATCGGCAAAATACCATTCGTATGCGAGATCCACTTGGTCAGATGTAAATGGATCTAACAAAGGGTTTCCTGCATTTCCGCCAACGGCATTATTCGTGGCACTAATAAATTGGCCCGCTCTCAACTCATCAAGTGGTGGACGAGAAATGGCACGGCTAACACCAAAACGTAGAATATGATCTTCATTGATAAACAAATTTAATGATGCACTGGGTAATACAAAATTATTTTTATTATTTACAGGCGCCTCAGTTTTGTCATAAGCGTAACTGTCAGTTTCTAAGGAAGTGTAACGTAAACCGGCGTTTGCATTGTACTTATAGTTACCCATTTCACCGTCAAAATTTAATTTGACGTAGGCTTCGTCATTGGCTTCTTTGACTTTCCAATAACGACTTTCATTCACATAAGCAAAATCGGAAAAATCAGATTTTCCAAACAGTGTGGTCGCAGTTGCCTTATAGGATGGAGCATTTAAAAAGGGCGAAGTATCAATCGCACTTACAGTATAGGAACTTAAAAAACCAGTCGGGAAATTGGCGGGAATTGACGTGTTCCAATCCCATTTCAGATTGACAGAAGGATCGCCGGAAATATTGTATTCCGTCCAGGTCACTTCTTTTGTGCGATTGGCAACTCTGAAACCGAAATCAACTCGACTGAGGTCACCAAAGGATAAGTCGCGGCTTAGATCAGTTGCGAAAGCCAGATTTTCATCTTTGAGAACCGAGCCTTCATTCCAATCATCAATACCTAAAGTTGCTGTTTCAGGAATTGCAGCGGGGCTATTAGACGGAACGCTAACGCTTGGTGTGCCACGTAAATCGTAGGAAAAAGATTGGCCAAATTCATCCAAATAAATTGCGTTCCAATAGTTGTCTCTTTTGGCGTTGGATTGAGATAAATCCATTTTCAATGTCCACTTATCCCAACCAGAATATTTGAATTTTATTCCATGTGCGAAGACAGAGTTTTCTTGATCGTAAGCGCCAATAACGTGACGAACATTTCCCGTCCACTGATTTGCCGTCGCAGCAACTGCATTATTATTTTTGATAACAACATTACTGTAACCACCGGCTTCGCCGTTGTCCCAGTTACCTATATCCTGATACCAGGTTTGGTTTTGTTCTTCATCAATTTCAAATTTGGAATAAAGTGCATCGTATTTAATTTCAACATTTTCACTGGGTGCAAATTCCAAAACACCCATTAAGCCATCGCGTTGTGTTTCCAGATTTTTAACTTCAGTTTGAATGCCCCAGGGCACATAACCAAAATCTCCATTGCCAGTGAGATCACCACCGCCAGCCGGTAAGTTACTTTGGCCGGAACCGGTATTGAATCCCCAAGCTTGGTAAGACGGATAGGCATTTTTTTGCAATTGAGACGTCACGCCTAGAGCAAAACCAAATTCATCAGAGACTTTTTTGATAATGGAACCACTAAAGCGGTTACCTAATCCGTCAAATCCAGGAATGTCTTCGCCGCCATCATATTCAACCAAGCCAGCCGTTAAACTTACGCTGGGGCCGGAATGTTTGAGAGGCGATACAGTTTCAAGATTAATACTGCCTGCGATGCCGCCCGAGATCATATCGGCCGATTGCGATTTATAGACTTGCACCGCATTAATCAGTTCGGACGGGTATTGCTCATAGCGAATGCTACGGCCGGGTTCAGAACTGGTGACTTCGCGTCCGTTGACTGTGCCGAAGACCATGCGTGGTCCCAAACCGCGAATTGACGCCTGGCTTTGGTTTCCCCGATCACGCGCGCCATTAATGCCAGGTAAACGAACTAATGCATCGGCAATAGTGATGTCCGGCATCGCATTAATGTCAGAAAGATCAAGACTTTCAACAACTTGTTCGGAGTTGCGTTTGATTTCCATGGAGTTTTCCATGGCTTTACGTATACCCGTGACTACAATTTCGTCGTCCGCATTTGTGTCTTGTGCGTAGGATTGCGTAGGCATCAGGCTGAGTAATGCAGTCATCACAGGAATGCTGACTGATGTTGACAGGAAATTAGGCTTCATGGGATGACCTCAATATTAGCGTTATAGTTAGGTTATTCGTTTACCTTAGACTTTTAAATACTTGTAAGGATACAAATGGCAGATTAAAGGTAAGCGATTACCTTAATGAGTGTCAATAGATTGAAGTGTAAATTATCATATAAATAGAGTGTGGTTGTGACTGGCTATTTAAATGCTAAAGGCTCAGGTAAAACTTGAGCCTTTAGCATTCTTCGATAGGTTCAAAGTGGATTCACGCAGGCTAATTACTTCTTCTTCATCGCCTGTTGCAACAAAGCGCCCATGCTTCCCATTGCCGCAGGCGCAGGATTATTGCGTTGTGCTTGACGTTGTTGGTTTTGTGAAGGTGGGCGTTCTCCACCCTTTTTACTTTCCGTTTTTTCGCCGGGCGTATCGTCCAAACGTAATGACAAAGCAATACGCTTGCGTGCGACATCGACTTCCATAACTTTGGTTTTCACTATATCGCCAGCTTTTACCGCTTCGCGTGGATCTTTAATAAAAGTGTGCGATAGAGCAGAAATATGTACCAGTCCATCTTGATGCACGCCTATATCGACAAAAGCACCGAAGTTGGTGACGTTGGTGACTGTGCCTTCGAGAATCATCCCCGGTTGCAAATCGGTAATGCTGTCAACGCCCTCTTGAAATTGTGCGGTTTTAAATTCCGGGCGAGGATCGCGGCCAGGTTTATCCAATTCTTTAATAATGTCAGTGACAGTGGGCACACCAAATTTTTCATCAACATAATCGGCAGCTTTTAAGCCACGCAAAAATGATGAGTCGCCGATTAAGCCTTTTATTTCGCGGGTGTTTTTCTCGGCAATTTTTTCAACAATCGAATAAGACTCCGGGTGAACTGCAGATGCGTCGAGCGGGTTATCACCATTGGCGACGCGTAAAAATCCACCGGCTTGTTCAAAAGTTTTTTCACCAAAACGTGGAACTTTTTTCAAGGATGCACGAGATTTGAAAGCACCATTTTGATTGCGGAATTCAACAATATTATTGGCAAGCGTGGTATTTAAACCGGATACGCGCGCTAACAATGCCGCCGATGCAGTATTCACTTCAACACCAACGGCGTTCACGCAGTCTTCCACTACCGCATCAAGTGAGCGCGCCAATTGTGATTGGGAAACGTCATGTTGATATTGACCCACGCCAATGGATTTTGGATCAATTTTTACCAACTCGGCGAGCGGATCTTGCAAACGACGTGCAATTGAAATGGCGCCACGAATGGTGACATCCAAATCAGGAAATTCTTTTGCGGCAAATTCGGATGCGGAATACACCGATGCACCGGCTTCACTGACAATCACCGTAGTCGCCGTAATATCACTGTGTTTTTTCAGTACATCCTTAGCAAATTTTTCAGTTTCGCGCGATGCGGTTCCGTTACCAATAGCAATTAAACCGACATTATGTTTTTTGCAGAGGTGAACTAAAATGGCTTCGGATTCTGCAATTTTATTCAGCGGCGGAGTTGGATACATTACACAGTGATCAACGACTTTACCGGTTGCATCTACAACGGCAACTTTTACACCGGTACGCATTCCTGGATCTAAACCGATAGTGGCTTTTTGTCCTGCCGGAGCAGAAAGTAATAAATCTTTTAAGTTGGAGGCGAAAACTTTTATCGCTTCTTCTTCGGCTTTTTCACGCAGTTCGCCCAGTAAATCTGTTTCTATATGAGTGAGTAATTTAACCCGCCAGGTCCAGCGCACCACTTCAGCTAACCAGCCATCTGCAGCGCGACCTTTATCTTTTATTTGCCAGTGGTCGGCAATAGTGGTTTCGCATGGATGACCTACACGACCTTCTTCTTCACCGACTTTTAATGCAAGAGATAAAATACCTTCATTGCGACCGCGGAACATGGCTAATGCGCGATGTGAAGGTGCGGATTTGAGCGGCTCGTCGTGTTCAAAGTAATCGCGAAATTTTTGGACTTCTTGTGAGGTATCATTAATTTTTTCTGGCATGCCGCGTGCAGATAATGTCGACTCCTGATACATAAACAAACGTAATTTTCCGAGCAGTTCGGCATCTTCACTGAATTTTTCCATGAGGATATATTTGGCACCATCGAGTGCGGATTTCACATCATTAATGTTGTGCTCGACATTAAAAAATTTGGCTGCTTCAACTTCGGGTGCAAGGTTTGGATCGGCAAGTAATCCTTCGGCTAAGGGCTCTAATCCGGCTTCGCGTGCAATTTGTCCTTTAGTACGACGTTTGGGTTTGTAGGGTAGATACAAATCTTCAAGGCGGTTTTTGGTATCGGCGATCTGGATTTCGTGTTCAAGTTCAGGCGTTAATTTATTTTGTTCCGCGACTGATTTCAAAATTGTCGCACGACGTTCTTCCAATTCTCTCAGGTAGCGCAAACGGTCTTCCAGTGTACGCATTTGAGTATCGTCTAGCCCTCCAGTGACTTCTTTTCGGTAGCGGGAGATAAAAGGAACAGTGGAGCCTTCATCTAATAAGCCAATTGCGGCGCTAACTTGTTGTTCCTGAACGTTTAATTCTTCTGCTATGCGTTTGGCAATACTGGGTAGGGTCATAAATCTAACTCGTTAACTATAGGAATCGAAAGGTCGTCATTATCCTCTAATTGAATACATCTACCAGACTTGTATTTTGTAGCTGAATGTTGCAGCAAATTTACGCTTACGTTGAATTGAGTGACAGTCGATTGCAAAGTCCGTCACGAGTTATAAGTAAAATGAATAAAAATTTTAAAAATGCAAATAAATGATGGAAAAGGAAATGATTTTCTGGCAGCTTTCTGTCATGCAAGTGAATGCACCATTAAAAGTCTAAGAATTCATGTAATTCGTCGACAGATGGAAATCTGCAAGTATTAATAACAAGAGCGAACTTCCATAATGAGTTTAAAATATAGCATCGTCATCCCGGTCTACAATAATAAAAATAATGTGATCAACTCACTTGCTTGTATTAGCCAGCTAAAAACTGAAAATCGTTTTGAATTTGAAACCATCCTTGTAGATGACGGATCTTCGGACGGATTACAGGATTCTCTCGGAATGTTTGATGGCCTTATGAATCTGCAATTCATTCGCATCGAACGAGACTCCAAGTCCTGTCGGGCACGGGCACGGAATACTGGCTGGAATGCTGCCAGAGGCAAATTTGTCGTCTTTCTCGATTCGGATATTCTGGTAAGGCCGGATTACTTACTGCAACTGAATCGCTTTTTTACCAAAGGCGAAAATCAAATTGTAGTCGGTAATAGAATTCATGTTGGCGCAGTGACCCTGGACGATATAGAGACTGGTACTCTATTTGAAAAAAATCAATTCAATGCTGAAGATTTCACTAATATTGATTTTCGTTATTTGGTGTTCTCGTCTGAATCCTTCAATGCGAAATTGATACCTGACGCTTGGTTGTTTGGCTACAGTTGTAACTTTGCAATCAGTAAAAAATGGTTAAAAGTGAGTGACGGCTTTGATGAACGTTACATTGATTGGGGTTTGGAGGATATAGATCTTTCCTACAGGTTGAGCTTGCAAGGTGTCACTATTTCGATCAACCCGTTTCTGGAAGTTTTGCATCAAGCTACAGGTCATCGTGATGATATTTCAATTAGTCTTGAGAAAAGAACGGGCTATTTGGAAAATGTTCATTATTTTTTGAAGCGGTATCCACGATCTCTGTATCACCATAAAAATCCTGTTCATACTTTATTGGAAGGTAAGACTTATCTGGAAATGGATGAGCAATATCCGGTTGTTATCTATGATGGTAAAAAAAGTATTAACTCGATCAAAGACGAATGTATGCAATGGACTAACAATATAAAACAAAAAATAATCCTTAAAGACTTTACTGACAATTCTGATCTCGATGTCTGGGTACAAAATTTGTCAGGTAGAAGTGAAAGAATTTTTTACTTTCCCATGCTGAAAAAAGTAGATGCAGACAAGATGATGGTGTTTGTTACAGAGCAGCGATTGGCCAATGTTCGACGTTACGATGATGTCTTGCTTCAACAAGAGTTGAGCGATCTTTAAAAGCGAACAGTTTTCAAAATTAGAACAACTTTAAAATCAGAACTATAAGCTCTAGGGTATTTTATGCAATCCGCTACGCAGCGTTTAAAATTCACTGAGAAAGTTGCCTATGCAATGGGTGATGTTTCTTGCAATATGTTCTGGACAATTTTTTCCGTGTATCTGGTATTTTTTTACACAGATATTTATGGAATATCCGCCGCTGCAGCCGGAACACTGTTATTGGTAACGCGTGTTTGGGATAGTATTAATAATCCCATTATGGGATTAATTGCCGATAGAACAAAAACGCGTTGGGGACGATTTCGCCCCTATTTGTTATGGGGTGGTGTACCTTTTGCTATCGCGGCTGTTTGTGCGTTTACCACACCTGATATGAGTCCAACCGGCAAATTAATTTACGCCTATGTAAGTTATACCCTGATGATGACTTTTTTTACTTTAGTCAGTATTCCTTATTCGTCATTGTTGGGCGTAATTACTGTTAATTCGCAAGAACGCGAAGTGGTTTCGTCTTATCGTTTTGGATTTGCACTGGTGGCCGGATTATTCGTTCAATTTTTTACACTGGAGCTTGCAAGTTACTTTGGCAAAGGAAATCTACAAAGTGGATTTCAAACAACTGTTATTTTGTATGCGCTCATAGCTGTTATTTTGTTGTGGATTACCTTTGCGTTCACCCGCGAGCGAGTTCGCAATCAAGATGAAAAGCAATCCAGCATCAAGCAAGATATGCGAGATTTAATGCGAAATAAACCTTGGTTAATATTGTTTGTTGTCAGTTTAATTACCGTAACTTATCTCACTATTCGCACAGCGGCATCGCTCTATTATTTTAAATATGTTGTCGGTGATGAAGATTTAACAAAGTGGTTTCTTGCAGGTGGATCACTTTGTTTGGTCATCGGTACTACTTATACAAAGTACCTTGTTAAGTATTTCAGGCGCTCTCGACTGTTTTCTTTTTTGTTGGTTGCTGATGGCCTATTAATGTCGCTGTTTTATGTTGTTGATCCAGCCAATTATATGATGATATTTGCTTTGCATTTTGCCGCTATGTTGTTTCTTGGCCCGTCAATTGTGATGATTTGGTCAATGTATGGTGATACCGCTGATTACTCTGAATGGCGGCGCAAGCGTCGGGCAACAGGGCTTATATATTCTGCTTCTGTTCTCGCGCAAAAGATGGCTGCCGCTATTGGCAGTGCATTGTTGGGCTGGCTGCTGGCGTATTATGGTTTTATCGCTAACCAATTGCAGTCGGAAGATGTGATACAAGGTATTAAATTACTCATCAGTGTGTATCCCGGGGTACTGTCATTTATAGGTGCGATTATCGTGCTTTATTATCCACTCGAACAATCAGTAATGTTAAAAATAGAAGAATCGCTTAACGAGAGAAAACATGAACATTGATGATATTATAAAAGAGAAAAATAAAGATTCTATCTTTGACGAAAATAATCAAGATGGATTTAATTCTGCAATAGATGAATCTGATTTTCTTTCTGCTGAACAAAAGCAGTTTTTTTTAGATAACGGTTATGTGCGTATCCCTCAAACCTTTTCACGATCAATAGCTGAAAAAGTTAAGGCTGAAGTTGAGCGGCTGTGTATTGAACAATGTAACACTGAAACTTTTGATTTGGGGGCTATCCAACTGCAATCAGAATTTAGTCAGGGATTTTTTCGTCCAGGTAAAAAGCTAACCGGCATGCCAGCAATAGGCATGAATACAGAAACAGTTTTTCGTGCGCTTGATGAAGTACTTGGAAAAAATCATTACTCAACAGACGATTTTAAATCACACGGTCTATTTACTATGACTTTTCCAGGATTTACTAAAGGTCCCTGGAAAGCTCCGGCCAATGCAGGTAGTTGGCATATAGATAACGGTGTTCGATTTGAACATTACTATTCATTAGAAACCTGTCGCTGTGCTTGCGTGCCGGCATTTTTAATTACTGATGTGAAACCCGAGGGCGGTGCTACTGCTTGTGTTCCCGGCTCGCATAAAGTGCTGGCAACGCTTTTTAAAAAGTATGGCCTGTTGACTTACCCGCAAATGCGCAGCATTTGCGAGTTGATGGCGAGTACGGCTAGAAGAATTGACACTTTGCACGGCAACGCTGGCGATTTGGTTATCATGCATCCGTTTCTAGCGCATTCTCCCAGCGCAAATACAGAATTAACAACGCGCATTATGTCGAATACTGCCGTCGGTTTGCTGCGTGGTCGTAGTTATGATCCCACCTCAACCTATTTGAGTTTGGTAGAGCAATCCATCTCGTCAGAAATTTACAATAAACCGACAGCATCAGGATATTTTTCACGCCTATGTCTGTCATTGTTAACCAGCTTGCGTCCCCTGCGAAAACATTTTGCTTTATATCCACAAGTCCAGCCAAACCTGAGTGTCGGTCAAGAGTTGGGCTTGGGTTTTGTTGTCTTCTTGCAGAAGTTTTTCTCCCGCTGGGTGTTCGGCAAAGAAAATATTCATCATTATCAGCGACACCTTGAATCCAAAATCACCAGTCCTGTGTCTGAGTAGGAGAATTTCATTCTTCAACTAGATTAGAGGGTTTCCCTATGTTTATTCGCAGCTTCGCTTCAATCCTTTGTTTGACCTTATCTTCCTGGTCTTTGGCTGATCTGGTAATTAAGGATTATCCCGTTAAAGATTTTTCAGAATTTGTAGCTTCAGGTGAATCCCAGATAGAAATATCGCAAACTGGTCAGGAATCTTTGCGTATAGAGGCAGATTCGGAGGTGATGAAATATGTCAAAGTTGATCAAAGTGGTAAGAAGGTTAGTGTTTGGGCAAGAAAGGATGGTGGATTTTGGGATTGGTTTGGTAACCATGACAGTTTAAAAATAAAGGTCACTTTGCAGGTAAAAAATCTGGAATATCTGGAGCTATCAGGAGCAGCTGATGCAAAGGTAGCCAACTTGAAAGGTAAAAGTTTATATTTAAGTGGGAGCGGTGCGGCTAATGGCCACTTCAATAATCTCAATGTTGAGAAATTGAATGTGGACCTCTCGGGTGCGTCAAATATGGATTTCCAAAGTATCAACAGTCAGGAGCAAAGCTTTGATCTGTCTGGTGCAGCGAATATGGATGTAAAATCCGCTAGCAGTACTGAAAAACTGAGAGCCGGTGCGAGTGGTGCCAGTAACATTCGCGCAGAAAAATTGACTGTCGTAGCGGCAGATCTGAATGCTTCCGGTGCTTCTCATATAGAAGTTAGCGTCACTCAGGACTTAGAGGCCGAAGCATCAGGCGCATCTACGATCAATTATTATGGAAGCCCTAAAACTCGTATCCAGGCTACAGGTGCAAGCAGTGTGAATGCACATTAATGATGAACTAATTACTTAGTGCCATAGGCAGCTTTGTCGACCTATGGCATTAGGTCATACCACTGTAAATCCCTCAGCTCCATTCCCTATTTCAACTTTGCGCAAATCTACCCTTGCAATCCTCAGTTATGGTGATATAGTAATATATAACAGTGTATCGATATCTGTTGGAGGAAAATATGCTGATCAAAATAGAGGTAATGAAATCATGAATTGCGCACTTAATGTATTGAATCCTACGGTGCAGGGCGATATGGAATTAATCCAACAAGTTTTACTATTTTCCAGCCAACAAGCATTTAGTGAATTGATGTGTCGTCATCAATCGGGTGTTAAAAGAATGCTGAGTCGTTTTAGGTGTATCGATACAGTGGTTTTGGAAGACTTGGTTCAGGAAACTTTTATTCGTGCCTATTTTTCATTGAATAGTTTTAATGCGCAAGCTCGTTTTTCAACATGGATCTATCGAATTGCATTCAATCTGGCAATAGATTACTCGCGTAAAAAAAATATTACATCATGTGCATTGGAATATGCAGATAATATTCCAGGAAAATGTTATTTGGATAATTGGGAATTAACTAAAGACTTAAAAAAATCCTTTCAAAAACTTAATGCAAAACAACAAACCGCTATTCTGTTGTGTTTAAGTGAAGGCTACACACAGGTGGAAGCTGCAGAATTGATGGAGATACCTTTAGGCACGGTGAAAACTCATGTATCCAGAGCAAAAAAATTGTTACAGCAAGAAATGACTCACTGGCGATCTATAGCCTAATCTAATCGTCTAATTGAGTGGAGTGAATATGAGTGTGACCTGGAATGATGATCAACCCATTTACCGACAATTGAGAGAAAAGATTGTCAGTTTGATATTGTCAGGAACTTTTAAAGAAGGTGATGCACTGCCGTCGGTACGACAGGTATCTGTTGACTATCAAATTAATCATATTACGGTGAGCAAAGCTTATCAGGAGTTGGTTGACATGCAATTAGTTGAGATGCGTCGAGGAATGGGTATGTATGTTATAGATGGGGCTAGACAAAAATTACATAAAATCGAAAAAGAAAAGTTTATTCAAGTTGAACTGCCGGCCTTGGTGAATCGTCTTGCTGATCTTGGTATGTCTCTGGATGAGTTGCTGGATGCGCTAAAAGCTTTTAAGGGGGCGTCAGAATGAGCGATATTATTGTTGCTAAAAATGTGAGTAAGTATTACGGAAAACAGAAAGTTTTATCCGATATAAATCTTACTATTACATCAGGAAAGATAGTCGGATTAATTGGCCCCAATGGTGCCGGAAAAACGACTTTGCTCAAAGGTATTTTGGGTTTGGGACCTGTTGATGGGGAATTGAGCGTGATGGGAATGAATCCAAAAAGAGACCGAGAGAAGCTGTTGGAGCAAGTATCTTTCATCGCCGATACTGCTGTATTGCCAGTATGGATGACGGTAAAGCAAATAATTCAATATGTAGCTGGCGTACACCCCAGGTTTTCAGAAGAGAAATGTCATGAATTTTTGAAAAATACCAAAATTCGATTTCATGTAAAAATATCCAACTTATCCAAGGGTATGCTAGTGCAATTACATTTGTCATTGATTATGGGGATAGATAGCAAACTACTAGTATTAGATGAACCTACATTGGGGTTGGATATTTTATACCGAAAGCAATTCTATGCTTCTTTACTGAATGATTATCATGACAATCAAAAAACTATTTTGATCACGACGCATCAAGTCGAGGAGATTGAAGAGGTGTTAACAGATTTAATATTTATCAACGATGGCCAGATTGTATTGAACGCGACTATGGAAGAAGTCTCGGAGCAGTTTGTTGAGTTGGAAGTTATACAAGAAAATAAAGATGCTGCACTAGCATTTGAGCCCCTAAGTTATCGTAGTGTATTGGGTGGATTCCGAATGATTTATGAAGGGAAATCCAAAGCAGTTCTAGCTGATTTGGGGAAGATTAAAACACCAGGCTTAGCTGATATTTTTGTCGCAAAAATGCAACCTGAGGTGAATTTTCGATGAAAAACATAATGACTACGAAATGTCTGTCACAGTTAAAGCGAGAGATTTTGGAATATAAATTTAGCATGATCTATGTCCCGCTAATCGTGTCCGCATTGTTCTCTGTGTTTGCTGTAGTTTTTACTTATTACTGGCTATTTATACGTAATGAACATCTGGGCCAGACATTAACATTGAATGATATTGCGCTTGAATATATGTATACGAATTGTTCTATGTTAATGTTCATTTATTTTTATGTTTTGGTTAATTATATTTCAAGCTGTTTGTATGATGACAGAAAAACCAAACAAATTTTGTTTTGGCGGTCCATGCCAGTAAGTGAAACCATGAATGTGCTAACAAAAGTCTTTTTGGTTGTCGTATTAGTTCCCACTTTCTTTTTAGTAATAAATGAAGCATTTATAATATTGGCCAGTATTGTTGGTTCTATATATTTAATTATGCTTGATGATTCTGCTCGCATTGTGTTCTCGCCTATTGATAATGGAAATGCGTTTGTAGTGCCGTGGATTATATATCGCGATAATTTATTCGGAATGGTTTTTATACTGCCTATGATTGGATATTTGTTGTTGGTGTCGGCTTGGGTTAAGCGATTTCCAGTAGCTATAGCTTTTGGCATACCAATGTTTTTGACATTTATAGATTATTTGCTGGGGCAATTGGATTTAACAATTGGTGTCATGTCGTTAGTGAAGCGTTATGGAGCTATATTGTTTGAGATAAAATCAACTTTTGTTTTAAGGGAGGTATTTGAATTTCAATTGCAGTTTTGGATGCCGTGGCTCATAAGTGTATTTATCGGTGCTCTATTTATAGTTATCAGTATTTGGTTGCGTAACAATCGTTACGAAATTTAATGGTGGGCATCGAGTGCTAGCAAATATAATTTATAAGTACGGCTAATATGTTCGATGTGGGAGTTTTCAAGCTCTAGGAGTGTTCTGTTTTTCTATTGCGGAACCGAACACTCTTCGCAAAATGTTCTTTCCATAAGGTTGCTGGCGATTCCTCTTCGAGAGCAAGTTGTAGTCAATAAGCTCTGATCATATGAAATACAAATCCCTGAAAATCGAACTAAACGATTAAATACCAGACAAAGAAATCTGTAGGTAGCAAGGTTTGGTCGCTTTAGTACTTTTGTCTAGCTCTCAAGTCAAGGTAGACTAGCTGTTTGGAGTGATCCGGTCTTTGCAAAATAATAGGAAAATCAAAATGCTAAAAATGAAACGTTTGGGTGTTTTAACCTTTGTGATTCTAGGTGCCATCTGCCTGGTAAATTGTCAATCTTCATTGCATCAGCCAACTGCAGCCGATTTAGAGCATGTGAGCATAGTAAAAAGTACCAACGATGATCGCCAATATTCTGCGACTATGTTGGAAAATGAATTGCAAGTTGTTTTAGTGTCTGATCCCAGCCTTGAAAATGCCGCCGTATCTTTAGCTGTGGGTGTAGGTAGCGCGCAAGATCCAAAAAACCATATGGGGTTAGCTCATTATCTCGAGCATATGCTGTTTTTAGGCACAGAAAAATATCCAGAACCAGCCGGGTTTATGAAATATACCCAAGCAAATGGCGGTATGACCAATGCGTTTACTGCTTTTGATATAACCAATTTTATGTTTCAAATTAACGCATCGAAATTGGATGAGGCCCTGGACAGATTCAGTGACTATTTCAAGAAGCCGACCTTCGATCCTCAGTACAGCGATAAAGAACGACATGCAGTGAATAATGAGTGGTCCTTACAAAAAGCGCAGGATGGCTGGAATATATTTGCATTGCAAGGTATGACGGCGAATCCAGCGAGCCCAGCGTCACAGTTTAATATAGGGAATCTCGATACATTAAAAGACCAACCTGATTCGGTCTTGCAAGATGCTTTGACGGGTTTTTATCGGCGTTATTACTCTTCAAACATTATGAAATTAACCTTGGTTGGAAAACAAAGCTTGCCCGAGTTGAAAGCTTTGGCGATTAAACACTTTTCGACAATCCCTAACAAAAATGCAGTTCGTCCTGAAGTGACTGTCCCAGGATTAACCGAAACCGAAATGGGTAAGGCCATTTATTACAAATCGCTAAAAGATCTAAAAAATTTGTATGTTGATTTTCCAGTTAAATCCAATCACAAAAATTGGCGTTCACAGGCGAACAGTTACATTCATCAATTACTGACAACAGAAGAATCCGGAACTCTATGTAAGGAGCTACGCGACCTGGAATTAGCAAAAAATGTGTCAGCATATATCGATGATGAAGCTTATGGACCTGATGGTTTTTTACGGGTGCAAGTCGATTTAACGGACGAAGGCCTAGCTAAACAAGATCAAATTATTGCAGCTATATTTTCATATGTTGATCTGATTAAAAAACAAGGTATCAATAAAAGTTATTACAGAGAATTCAAAGCTATAGCTGAAAAGAATTTTACTTCTGCACCAAAACCTCAGCCACTCAATCAAGCAGTCGAGCTGTCAATGAAACAATTTGATTATCCTGTCGCTAATTTATTGAATTCCGATTATTTTTATGGAAGTTATAATCCAAAAGTGATTAAGCAATTAACCGATCAACTTGATAAGCAGCATGCTCGTATCTGGTATGTATCACAAAATGAAAATGCAAACTCTGAAATCCCTTTCTTTGAAGGCCATTACGCCATTAGAGATCTCACCAAAACTGATTTTCAAAAGTGGAGTGAAATATCCAAAAACTACGATTTTAATTTACCTCCGCTAAATGATTTGTTATCAGATGAAGCTGCGGCGATTGTAGAACCCAACTATAAAAAGCCTAAAGAAATCCTTAGTCAGAAAGGTGTTGAAGCGTTTTTGGTGCACTCACAATTTTACCAGCAAGAAGGTAATGCTTCGCTGAATTTGCAGATTAACAGTGATCTGGCGCAGAGCAGCATTCAAAATCGTATTATGTCCCATTTAATAAATGACATATATAACAAACAGACGATGAGTTTGATGGACAAGGCATCGAGAGTGTCATTAAAAATATCGACCAACCTTACTTCTGCTAATTCACAGGCAATATTTATTGCAGGTTACAGCCCTAAATTATCCCTACTTATGGATAAAATGTTGGATCAATTTGTAAGTTTGAAAATTGATCAGGTTGCATTCGATCAGGCTATGGATTCGTATCAGCAAGGACTAGAAAATAGTCAAAAAGATCATGTGTTCAGACAAACATTTGCCCAGATCAATCGCCTGACAAATAAAATCCAGACGACTAAGTCTGAATATTTAGCAGCTTCTAAAACATTAAGGCTGGAAGACTTGAAGACTTACCACAATGCTTTGATGAAGACCGCACTGATACGTATATTTGTCATGGGTAACTATTCTGATGAGCGGGTAAAAGAATTGGCTTTATCTGCACATAAGAAATTTCCTACGAGTCGCAGTCCTGATTCGAGGGCAATTAGTCAGTATCAAACACCAGGCGCAGCAAAACCAATTTTATTCAAAGAGGATGTTGATCTCGCCGATAGTGCAGTATTGCAGGGCTGGTTTGGTCATCAAAAATCGGATGACGAACAAGCCCAATTAGTAGTGTTAAATGCCATATTTGGAAATGCATTTTTTACTCAATTGCGAACGAATGAACAGCTAGGCTACGTAGTCACTAGCGGACAATATCCCGTAGATGATATTCCCGGGTTTTTTATACTGGTACAAAGTTCGAATACAGATTTGGTTGGCATTAAAGCAAGAATGGATAAATTCCGAATCGAATATCTTCCTGCTTTGGAAAATCTGGACGAAAAAGAAGTAATATCTGCACGTGACTCACTGATTGCTAATTTTTTAGAGAAGCCTGTTGATTTCTATCAAGAGGCCAATTGGTATCGCGATGAGTTCTTTAACGGAGAATATGCCTTTGATGGGCGCGATCGTTATCTTGCGTCGCTTAAAAAAGTGACCAAATCTGATTTAATTGCTATTTATCAGTCGATGTTGCTGAGTGAGCAGTCGGGTTATATCGAGATTCAGCTTCGCGGTACCAATTTTAAAAATAAACCATTTGCGGCGAATAAATAAACCAATATGAAATTGATAGTTCCGGGACGCAGGGTTCCGTATATCGGGATTTGTGGAAATTGATAGGGCTTTTATGACAAAACAAGACGACGATAATTTTTGGGAATTGGTTGATCATTTTATTGAGCAGGCCAATCAATCCTGTGATCAGGTAGATCCAGGTATAGTCAGCGCAGCTTTATTAAATGCCGCTGCCAGATTCAATGCATTTGTGGTAGCTAATGAATCACTGGATAAAAAGGAGTATGCAGAGGAGGTGGAGTCTGCGTTGAATTTCTTGACTGGACGTTACCGTGAAACCCTGCGTGAACATCTGGATGATTATCGAGAAAATTATGTTAAGTACATAGGTAATAAAACTGCACCTGATATTGAGTAGGAGGCATGTTTTAATTATTGTTTTTGTAAAAAATTCGCAGTCTTGTGTCCTTGTGCCATAATTCTTAATCAGTTGATGCTCAGGCCTAATTTAACGGCGGCTTATCCACACAACAAGCCCTATTCATAAACAGCGAGATTTAATCATAAACAGCGAGCTATATATGAAAATAAAACTTATATCTGCACTAAATTTATTACTATTAACATTTTTCTCTTCTGTGGTATTGGCTGACGTGAGTCTTCCCAAGTTATTAAGTGATGGCGCGGTACTACAACGTGATAAACCTGTCACTATTTGGGGCTGGGCTGATGAAGGTGAAGCTGTATCTGTTAAATTCGCAGGTAAGGAAAAATCAACAAAAACAAAGAATGGCTCTTGGTCGGTTTCTTTTCCCGCCCTAAAAGCAGGTGGTGGTGAATACGAGTTGGTGGTGATAGGAAAAAATACCTTAACACGAAAAAATATCGTGATAGGTGATGTATGGATTGCGTCAGGACAATCTAATATGGAAACGACTCTTTTGCGCGTCCGTTATCGCTACCCCGATGTTTTGGTGTCTACTCATGAACCAATGATTCGTAGCATTGTAGTACCTACTATTTATGGATTTAATGGTCCAGAAAAAGATTATCCGGACGCAAGTTGGAAGCAGGCATTCGCAGAAAATATGGCTCCGTTTTCTGCTGTAGGCTTTTTCTTTATGCAATCCATTTATCGACAAACTCATGTACCCATTGGGCTTATCTCGCTTCCTGTTGGTGGTTCGCCAGTTGAAGCTTGGATGAGCGAAGATGCATTGAAAAAATATCCCAAATACCTGGATCAATTACGTCCTTTTAAAGACGATGCTTTCGTACAAAAAACCATTGCAAAAGATAAGGCTGCAAACGATAAGTGGTACAGTAAATTAACGGCTGCTGATCAAGGGTTAAAAAATAATTGGTCGGCTGAAAAGCTTGATACTCAATCCTGGAAAAACTTTCAGATTCCAGGTTTTTTACAAGAGCAGAGAATTGATTTTACGAATGGAAGTTTCTGGGTGCGTAGAAACTTTTCTCTATCTGAAGATCAAGCTAAAAAATCCGCCACCCTTTGGTTGGGACGAATTGTTGATGCGGATGAAGTATTTATTAATGGAAAATCAGTAGGGCAAGTGACTTATCAATATCCGCCACGCATTTATCCAGTTCCCGAAAATATTCTGAAATCTGGAGTTAATACTATTAGTGTTCGTGTCGTTAGCAATTCTGGAAACCCTGGCTTTGTTCAAGATAAACCTTATGAGTTGGATTTAGGTGATGAAAAAGTTGCCTTAAGTGGAATTTGGAAATTTAAAATTGCCGCAGCTGCAGGCCCAATGGAAGCTACAACAACTTTGCATTATCAGCCAGCGAGTTTGTTCAATGCAAAATTGGCTCCGACATTGCCACTAAAAATAAAAGGTGTGATTTGGTTCCAAGGTGAATCCAATGTTAGCAGAGCTGATGAATACCAATCTTTATTTACGGATATGATTTTGGATTGGCGCAAACAATTTAAACAGGGAGACTTTCCATTCCTCTACGCACAATTAGCCAATTTTTTACCGACCAAAGATCAGCCATCGGAAAGTGATTGGGCTGCACTGCGCGAAGCGCAACGTAAGACACTTTCTGTAAAAAATACTGGAATGGCGGTCACATTGGATCTTGGTGATTGGAACGATATTCACCCCTGGAGCAAAAAAGAAGTCGGTGAGCGTCTTGCACTTCATGCTATGAAATTGGCTTATGGCAAAAAATCGATAGTGACATCAGGGCCTTTGGTAAAATCCGCAAAATTAAATAAAGCCAGGAAAATTGAAATTCAATTTGATTCTGCCAAGGGACTAGTTATCCGTGGGGACAAAATCAGAAATCTGGCAATCGCAAGTGCTGATAAAAAGTTTGTATGGACAACGGCTACTGTCAATGAGGATAAACTGATTGTCGATACAGATCTTGTCGAAAATCCGAAATGGGTTCGCTATGCTTGGGCTGATAATCCTGATCACGTTAATTTGTATAATGCGGCGGGCTTACCTGCGTCGTCATTTGAAATTGAAGTCAAGTAGGCTTCCCCTCTCCCCAGCCCTCTCCCACAAGGGGAGAGGGAGCAGATAGTGCGATTCAAACTGTTCTTTTTTAAATTGAAACCTGTAATCTATTTTATGAAAATGTCAAAATGATTTTTATCAAGATAAAAATCTAATTGATGGCTCCCTCTCCCTTGATGGGAGAGGGTTGGGGAGAGGGTGTTTGTTAATGTTAAATTCCAAGCCATTCGTTGCCATAATTGGAGCCGGTCCTGCAGGGTTGATGGCAGCTGAAATGATTGCTAACGCAGGCTATTCAGTTTCTGTTTTTGATGCAATGCCATCAGTTGGTCGAAAATTTTTATTGGCAGGTGTTGGCGGAATGAATATCACTCATTCCGAACCTCACGCACAGTTGTTGACTCGTTATTTCGACGCCGGGGAATATTTAAAGGCGTATCTTGATCCATTTTCTTCTGACGAATTACGTAGTTGGATTCATCAACTAGGAGTCGAAACATTTACAGGAACGTCTGGTCGAGTTTTTCCAAAAGAAATGAAAGCAGCACCACTGTTACGAAAATGGGTGCATAGATTAAAGGAATCTGGAGTTCAGTTTTTTACGCGGCATCAATGGAAGGGGTGGAATAATTTGAGTGAATTGCAATTTACTCGATATTCTACAGATAATAAATTGGAAACGCTTAATCTTAAATTTGATGCAAGTGTTTTGGCTTTGGGCGGAGCCAGTTGGCCTCAACTAGGTTCAACGGGGAATTGGGTTAACTATCTTCGAGAAAAGACAATCGACATAAGTCCTTTAAAACCGAGTAATTGTGGGTTTAATGTCAATTGGAGCGAAGAATTTAAAAGAGAATTTTCCGGTCAGCCACTCAATACTATTGGACTTCACTGCGAAGCCGTTAATGGCATAGATCATTATTTGCGCGGTGAAGTTATGCTGACCAATTTTGGGATTGAGGGCACTAGTATCTACGCCGTGTCATCCTATCTTAGAGATAAAATTGCAGTAGATGGGCAGGCAGTTTTACACATGGATTTGCTGCCCGATTATTCAGAAGAAAAAATTATTCAATTATTATCAAAAGATCGAAAGAAAAACTCCATTAGCAATTTTATGCGAAAACAATTGAATTTGTCTTTGGTAAAGTTGGCCCTGTTGCGAGAGCTCACAGACAAATCGATTTATGATGATATAGAAAAGGTTGCTACTGCAATTAAAAAATTACCTGTCAGTTGTATATCTTCTAGACCCATTGAAGAAGCCATCAGTAGTGCTGGCGGCATTCAGTTTGAGGAATTAAGTAACAATTTAATGTTAAAAAAATTACCTGGCATTTTTTGCGCTGGAGAGATGTTAAATTGGGAAGCACCAACGGGTGGTTATTTGCTTACAGCATGTTTTGCAACAGGGCGAGCAGCGGGGCTGGGGGTTGTGGAGTATTTACAAACTGAATATTTGGAGCAGTGATTTTAAATTGAAAAAATTATTGATCATTGGTTACGTTTGGCCAGAACCCAAGTCATCTGCTGCAGGTAGTCGGATGTTGGATATTATCCAACTATTTCAAATGGATGAATGGCAAATTACCTTTACATCGGCCGCGGCATTGTCAGTTCACCGGGTTAATCTCCAGGCTCTCAATGTGGAAGAAAAATTAATTGAATTAAATTCGTCGAGTTTTGATGATTTTGTCTCAGAGTTACAACCTGATGTCGTTATTTTTGATCGTTTTTTTACCGAAGAGCAATTTAGTTGGCGCGTCGATAAAGCATGTCCTCATGCCATGAAAATTCTGGATACAGAAGATTTGCATTGTTTGAGAGCGGTACGCCAAAGATTATTGAAAGAAAAACAAAAAGTCTTTACTAAAGAAGTTGACCGTCAATCAGTCGAACCTATTCTTTTAGATATGCAATCTTTATATCAGGAAATGACGAACGACGAGGAATGTTTGCGAGAAATTGCGGCTATTTATCGTTGTGATTTGTCTCTAATTATTTCCAGATTTGAACAGCAACTTTTAGCTGATCATTTCCAAATTCCTGAACAGCTATGTTTTTATTATCCCTATCAATCCCAGTCTTATGTTGGGTTGCCCTACTCCCGAAATCCATCTTTTCTGCAGCGACAAAATTTTTTGTTTGTAGGTAATTTTAGACACGCTCCGAATTGGGATGCGGTTCTATGGTTAAAGTATCAGTTGTGGCCGCGTATTAGACAGCAGTTGCCTGAAGCGGAATTACATATCTATGGTGCCTATCCACCGCCGAAAGCTTCTGAGTTACATCATCCGCCATCGGGGTTTTTAATTAAAGGTTGGGCCGAGGATTTAATTGTTCCAACGCAAAATGCACGTGTTGTTTTGGCTCCTTTACGTTTTGGTGCAGGATTAAAAGGAAAATTATTTGAGGCTATGAAATCTTATACGCCCAGTGTTACAACCTCCATAGGTGCAGAGGGAATTACGAATGGCGATGATTGGCCAGGTACAATTGTTGATAATGCTGATAGCTTGGTTGAGGCTGCTGTTAAGCTCTATTCGAATGAACAATTTTGGAGTATTCAACAAGCAAAAATTTTGCCTGTTCTGACTAGCTTTTTATCCAATGTACCAACTAAATTGTTGGTAGAAATTAACAGGATTAGTGGAAATATCGAGTCCCAAAGAGCTAACAATTTTGTTGGTAGATTGCTTTGTCAAGAAATGTTGCGTTCTCATAAATACATGGGACTATGGATTGAAGCGAAGACCAATCATTCATAAGTTGACTACATTTTCTATTCCAACTCAAACAAACGTCTGTTGTGCTTGTTTAATTCTTCTTCCCCCTTTTTGAAACCTTTGTAGCTATAAAAAAGTTTATCAAAACTGCCATCAGCTATGGCAATTTTTAATCCGGTTTCAACTCGTTCGGCAAGTCCTTCATCTTCCTTATTAGTGAAAAAATAAATGGGGCCATCATAGTAGAACATTAAATTTTCTTCTATGGCTACTTGATGCTCTTTATGAATTTCATATTCGTCCCATATTTCATAAAGGCCTCTTGGAAAATAATCGAAACGATTGGCTTCAAGCATTGCAAATAATAGTTCGTAGTGAGCGGAGGTTACGACAGGGATTTTGTTAGCGCGGAATACTTGAGTGTCTGGCCAAGTCGTACCTTGGCCTGCACGGAGCTCTCTTAATTCCTCAATGGTTTGAATTTTGTCAAATTTAGGTTGATCTTTTTTATTAATTAAGAAAATTCGATAGCTATTAAGTTCTTTGAGCAAAGAAATCTTGATCGGGCGTAATTTTTCTTCACGTTCTTTATTGGACATAGTCCACATTAGGTTTACTGCATTCTTGCGTTCGAGTTCTGAAATAAACCGAGCGTTGGTCAATTGAAAAGGGTAACTAACAATTTGATAAGGACCATAGGTGTCCACGGTTTTGGACAAAGCAAGATCTAACACTCTCGGGAAAAAGGAACCTGACTTTTCGGAACTTTTTTCAATGGGGGGCAGAATAATTTTGGTTAGAGGTAAAGCCGGAGATGTTGGTTCGGCGATACTCAATTGACTGGAAAGGGTGCTAATCATAACTGCAATCAGACAAACAATAATCCGATAGTGATTCGCTAATTTATACATTAATCTAACCTAAGGTTGGGGGAATCGTCACCAAACCAATAGGTTTTTCCATTGGTTTGATATTGCAGTGTAAAACCTGAATTACCAAATCCCTGGAAGTAAGATGCTTGTAACCTATGTGAACCGCCTTTTAAGAAAATATTACAGGATTGGATTGAGTATGGACGATCATGTGTATGTTCGCATATTTTTTTACCATTTATTACTAACGTAAAACCATCGTCACTACCTACCAAAAACTCATAGGTCCCATCTTGCATCACTTTGAAGGTTTGATCTATGTCCAGAAAGAAATCATCGCTGGCTTTGGCGATATTACCCAATTTAGGGTGACCGAATTTTCCTTTGTAATATAGATCAACATGGTCCAAGGATACTTTCCTGGTTGATATTATGTCTCTCTTTTGATGGATATCGGTGATGCTGACACGATTTTTGCTGATGATAACAGTGATGTTTTTTGTGACATGGACTGGCGTGATGCGAAAGATGATTGCACCTACAGTAATGGCTAATATTAAGCTTGCAATACTATTTTTATTCAGTGTGATATTCATTAGTACACCGGACGCAAATGCCAAAATTGGAACCAGTTGCGCAGATTAAAGCCGTCTTCTGTTAAGCCGAGACTGTAAGTAAAGGGGGAGAAAAATGCAAATATCGCAATAATTAAACCAATATACACGCATAGATTGATCAGGGTATGCCGATGCAGTGAAATTAATTCGCTGCGAAAAATATAGGTAAGTATGAGTGATAAATTCAGGGCCCCAAAAATAAGCGGAATAAAATAATGATAGAGGTACATAACGCGTTCAATTTGTAATATTGCAATCATGTAGCTTAAATAGAGACCGGTGAACAAGCTGATCCAGCCAAATAGTGCAGAATCTTTTATGGGGGTTTGGTAAACAAAACGACCCAGAATCAAGCTGCTCGACAAGATAATACCTATTACAACCGAAAACCAAATAATAGGATTACCAATTAAGTAGTTCCAGTAGATATTCGTTTCACCATCGACAACATCTTTACTCCATCTATAGCTGATAGTACGAGCACCAAAAGGCCATCCCAAGGCATAGCTGCCATTTTCATCGGGTTTGCAGTAATCGAGCTTAGGTACTCCTTCTGCATACTCGGACATATATTTCCAATTGTCGCGCATGCCAATTGCAAATGTACTTAAGCTCCAGGTATTTCCGTCATGTATGCGCTGTTGATAGTCAGCTGATGCTTTATAAGTGCGATCTTGTTTCATATTTTTTCCCATTCCGATGTGAATATAAAAAATGGAGAAAAATACTAAAGCAATACACCCAATACTCACAGGTACACGAGTCATTAATTGTTTGGCGAGAAGGAGCCATTGCCATTTTTGAATGGCGGGCCAATGTTCAATACAAAATAGTGCGGCAAATAACAGCAAAAGAATAAATGCGTTGACTTTCACGGAGATGGCCAAGCCTACCAGTAATCCTAAAATGGCGTAATGCTTTAGTAATATTGTTCGTTTTGAGTTGATCCAATCGGTTGCAATGCGTACAAAATAATAGGTCGCCGCTAAAATAAAAAAGAGTTGAATGCCTTCGAGCATGGCTGCACGTGCATGCATAACTAATGCATTGTCAAAAATCATTAGGGATGAAAATGCGGCGGCTAACCATGGAATGCCCGTGATGCGATGCAAAATGCCAAAAAAGAAAAGTACGCTAGCGGCCATCATCACGGTTGATGGCCAACGATATCCGGTAAATCGCAAATTTGCTGGCGTGTCAGTTCCTGTTAAATAATCGGTAACCAACATTTTTGATTTATCGATTTTTTCATTTCCGCCAAATACCACTTCGCCCAGAGCCATTAACATTTTGCCAAGTGGTGGATGAGGTTCCATATACATCACGCCATCAATATGTTTTTGCGCAGACGCTATGTGGTAATTCTCATCCCAGAACATACTTTGTGGGGCGCCGTAATAAGGAAAGTAAACGGCAAAAGAAATTACCAAAACTAAAAAGGGGTAAAGATAAGGCTTTACGAATTTTATTTTTTGATTCATCGATAATTAATAGTGTTGATTCGGTTAGGCGCAGTCTAGCAGAAGACTTTCTATTATTTCTAAGGGCTATTCTTCTCCTACAGCTAAATATTGTCCATTGAGCATATAGTCTCCTTGCATGAGCGCGAGGCTGTGTGAAGGATAGACTTCTTTTAGCTGTAAATGAATATCACGTTTGATCAAGCGAGTTTGATAACTGTCGTATCGACCCGGTGATGCTATTACTACCATTTGATAAAGTTTGAGTTGATCGCCGGAATGTAATCCATTATTGGCTCCGCCTTCCAGCAATAGTTCCGTTTGGCCTGGGGCTACCTCAATTCTCGCCATATATGGCTGACATTTGAGATTATTCGCCAGTTGCTTGCTTGCTTTGTGCAGCAGTTTCTCTATGCGACGTCCGTAGTGGCTTTTCCAGAGATCAGGTGAGGAGAATCCTATTGGAGCAGGATTCTTCCATATTCCACTGGTGCTATAACTTTGATCGAACACAACTTCCCCTGTGAATCCATCTCTAAGTACAAGATGCAGTGCAAAAACCCTGTCGCGACTATCAACAAATTTTATAAATGTAATATCGGTAAAATAGTTGCGCAGCGATTGGACAAAACCTGGGCTGTAAACTGTTGTTGGATCACGCATGGACATATCCAGTATTTCGCCCTGCAACACAAATTGTGTTCCCTCTTTGAGGGCTATCTGTTGTGCCGTTCGACGTTTTTGCTCAGCATCAAGATTTTCACTTATTGTCTGCTGAATGAAATGATTTCCGGTACCTATAGATTTTGTTAGCTCGCGAGCCAATAGCTGGGGTATGTAGGTTTCAGCTTGATAAAAATTGCCAGCATTACTTTGCGTTGGATACAACCTGGGCATAGCAGTGAACGTAATATTTTTACGCCAAAGACTTTTACATTGCGGTTTTTCAGGAGATTCTTTAAAGGATTGTTGAATTTCAGTGTTAGTCGCTTGTTGGGATATTAATTCATTTGTGGCAGTTTCTGATTCACTGGGTGACGCATTTACAGACATGTCGGTTGTAGCAATTGTGATTGGATCAGCACTTTGGACTGGCTCGGCGGGTTTGAACGCAATATCATCAGGTACTATTTGATAAGCCATAGCAGGAAAAGATAGGCCTAGAACCAAAGGGAAGACATTTTTTAGTAGCTTGTTAGGCCAAATCATTGAACCCATGTTAGGCTCCCTAAAACATAATGACGGAACGAAACAGCGAAAACGCGTGTCTGTGGATGCTAATAGAGTCGGCTGAAAAGTCATTTTCTTTAATGTTAAACACTAATTTTCTAATGCCAGGGTTGATGGTTTATGAGCTTGAACCAAAGTATAAAAAGTGTGATTGGGCTGATAGTTTCTCTAGCGGTTTGTTTTATGGTTGGCTGCACCTCCAGCGGCCGTAGCTATACCAGTTCTGGTTTAAATGAAACTTTGGAAATTCAGATCCTGCCGAATACCAGTAAAATGTTTATCTATCGTTTGAAAATGCCTGATGACAAAATCCCCAGCCATATTCGTATTGCTCAGTCCAGTCGCGATAATGTAGCTCAAGCTGGCATAAACCTGGGGTCAGGGAGCTACCGTAGTTTGCTGACAAACGTTGAGTATGTGGTTAAAAAAACCGGTTATTGTCGCGAAGGGTTTTTAGAGATAGATAAAAGCTTGTCGCGCTATCACATCTGGATGAAAGGTGAATGCAAAGAAGGTGCTACTGGTGAAGATCAACAAAAATTTGGCTCCAAACAGACGTTAACCCCGGAATCCTGGAAATAAATCAGGGCAAGCAAAGACTTGCCCCTACAGTATTTTCTCTCTAGCTGGCATAATCGCCGCCCCAAATTTTATTCTTAACGATCATAAACTCCTGAATCTGCGTTCCCTGATAACCGAGGATCATCATGTTAGTTGCTAAACCCAGTGTTAAACCCGCTAATCCTAATTTCTCGTCTGGCCCCTGTAGTAAACGTCCTGGATATTCACTTGATCAGTTAGATGTTTCCACTCTTGGTCGGTCACATCGCGCTACTATTGGCAAAGCAGCTCTTGAGCGTGCTTGTGTTGATACTGCCGAGCTTCTGGGCTTACCAGCAGGCTATCGTTGTGGTGTGGTTCCCGGTTCTGACACGGGTGCTGTCGAGATGGCTATGTGGTCATTGTTGGGTGCTCGCGGTGTCGATATTCTTCAGTGGGAATCTTTTGGCAAAGGTTGGTTGAGTGATGCCACCAAAGAGTTGAAATTAACGGTCAATGCACATGAAGCAGACTACGGATATTTGCCGGATCTGACCAAAGTGAATTTTGATAATGATGTCATTTTCACCTGGAATGGCACTACCTCAGGTGTGAAAGTAGCCAATGGCGACTGGATACCAGCCGATCGCAAAGGTTTGACCATATGTGACGCAACTTCCGCAGTGTTTGCTATGGAAATGCCTTGGGAGAAGTTGGATGTCATCACCTTTAGCTGGCAAAAAGTGCTCGGCGGTGAAGGTGCTCACGGCATGTTGATCTTAAGCCCGCGTGCAGTTGAGCGTTTGGAAACCTACAAACCCAGCTGGCCTATGCCAAAACTTTTCCGCATGACTAGCGGTGGAAAAGTGACTGAAGGTTTATTCAAAGGCGAAACCATCAATACACCTTCGATGTTAGCCGTGGCCGACTACCTGGATGCTCTTGATTGGGTTCGTTCAGTGGGTGGTGTAAAGAAAACTATCGAGATGTCCAATGCCAATTTGGATGTGTTGAAAGGTTTTGTGGCAGCCAACGATTGGATCGATTTTCTGGCTAAAACGCCGGAAACTTTATCCAACACCAGTGTATGTTTCACTTTGAAAGCTACACCTGATCAAGTCAAAATCATGATCAAATTGCTGGATAAAGAAGGTGTTGCTTACGATATTGGCGCTTATCGCGATGCGCCTCCCGGGTTGCGTATTTGGTCGGGAGCAACAGTAGCGACTGCTGATTTACAAGCGCTTTTACCTTGGTTGACTTGGGCTTATCAGGAAGCAATTAAGTAACTTTTTAATTACATACATCACCCTCTCCCCAGCCCTCTCCCATCAAGGGAGAGGGAGCAGATTGAAGTTCGATAAATTTTTTTTGTAAATTTTACGAATCGTGAATTACAAAAAAATATTGAACAGAACCAATTCCCTCTCCCCTTGTGGGACGACTGCAGGACGCAGGAGGTAGACAAAGCAGGAGCAATTGTCGAGAGGGGTAGGGGAGAGGGGTAAAATTCAAAATCTAAAAGGAACATCACATGTTCAAAATTAAAACATACAACACAATTTCTATTAAAGGTTTAAGTCGTTTTGCAGCGGAAAAATATCAAGTGGCTAATGATATTGGTAACCCTGATGCCTACATTCTTCGCAGCCATAAATTACATGGTGAAGCTTTGCCTGAAAGTGTAAAGGCAGTTGCCCGCGCTGGAGCAGGTACTAACAATGTTCCTGTTGATGAATACACCAAAAAAGGCGTAGTAGTTTTTAATTCACCTGGTGCAAATGCTAACGCAGTAAAAGAATTGGTTTTGGCGGGTATGCTATTGGGGTCGCGCGGAATTTTGTCAGGCATGCAATATGTGCAAGGTCTAACTCATATGACTGATGCAGATGAAATGTCCAAATTACTGGAAAAAGAAAAATCCAACTTTGCCGGCTTTGAATTGCAAGGTAAAACCTTGGGGATTGTAGGCTTGGGTGCAATTGGTTCTTTGATCGCAGACGCCGCTTTGGCATTGGGCATGAATGTAATTGGATTTGATCCTGCATTATCGGTTGAAGCCGCATGGCGTTTGCCGAATCAAGTTGGCCGTATGGAAAACTTGCAATCACTGTTGGCTAAATCGGATTACATCACTTTGCATGTTCCGGCTATTGCAGCAACCAAACATTTAATTAATGCCGATACGTTGAAAGCCACCAAAAAAGGCGCAACGCTTTTGAATTTTGCGCGTGAATCCATAGTAGACGCGCATGCAGTAGTCGACAGTTTAAACGCGGGGCATCTAGGTAAATATATTTGCGATTTCCCTGAGCCGATTTTATTAAATCGTCCTGATGTTTTCGCAATGCCACACATAGGTGCTAGTACTGAAGAGGCAGAAGAAAATTGCGCGATTATGGCAGCGGATCAACTGATGGATTATTTGGAAAACGGCAATATCAAAAACTCGGTTAACTTTCCGCAAGTCTTCATGGATAGAAATGACAAGATAGGTGCGCGTATTACCTTTTCAAATGGCAACGTTTCAGGCGTTTTAGGTCACGTTTTGTCTGTATTTGCTGATCACAAAGTGAATGTGGTAGATATGGTTAATAAAAGTCGCGGAGATATTGCCTATAACATTATTGATGTGGAAGTGACGCCGACAGCTGCTGTGATTGATGCCTTGAAAAAAGTTGAGCACGTGATTGCTGTTCGGGTGATTTGATTGCTTTCACCCCTCTCCCCCTGCCCCCTCTCCCACGGGGGGAGAGGGGAATTGGTGCTGTTAAAGATTTTCGATAGCTGTTAAAAAATTTGAAATTACCTAAATATTTTTAGGGCTACAATCTGTTCCCTCTCCCCTTGTGGGAGAGGGTTAGGGAGAGGGGCATATGTACAAAATCGTCTACTTCGTCCCCGAATCCCATCTTGAAATTACCAAGTTCGCGCTTTTTTCTGCAGGCGCAGGCCAAACTAAAAATTACAATCAATGCTCCTGGCAAACTTTAGGGCAGGGGCAATTTTGTCCGCTCGATAATGCACAACCTTTTATTGGATTAACCCATCAAGTATCACAAGTTGCTGAATATCGTGTTGAATTAATCTGTGAAGATGACAAACTTCAGCAAGCACTTGGCGCTTTACGCCAGGCACACCCATACGAAGAACCTGCAATTGATGTCTGGCGATTGGAGTTGTAATGAGTGAAATCCTATTAACCCGATTAGTAAACCAACTGAGTCCAGATATAGATCATGAAGCGGCTGTTGCAGCAGTCCTGATTTTAATTAGCCGAGAAGAAAAACCTCGAATTTTATATACCCGTAGGGCTATGCACTTGCGTAATCACCCCGGTGAAATTTGTTTTCCTGGCGGCATGCGAGAGCGCCAGGACGAAAATTTATGGGCGACAGCGCTTCGTGAAACACAGGAAGAAATTGGTTTACCCTCAATGGAAATAGAATTATTAGGAAGCTTGCCTCCCGCCGTCACTCGAGCGGGAACAGGAGTGATCCCTTTTGTTGCCCGCTTTAATGGCCAATACCCCGTTGCGCCAACCCTGGATGAGCTGGATAGAATTTTTCATGTCCCTCTTGACGATTTTCAGTTCGGCATAAAAACTCGAGATGATCATTTTCATCATCAGGGTAGGGCTTACCGTTTTCCGGTTTATCAATATCAAGATTATGAGATTTGGGGATTTACTGCGGGCGTCACTGAGCAACTGTTGAAAAAGCTCTATGTTGGTCAAAGTTAAATTTTAAAAAAGATCCCAGTACCCGGTTAGAGTAAATGACCAGGATAATGATAAGATCCTGAATCTTCTCCGGGTTGATTTGTACTATCTGTTGCCAGCAGCTATCTTTTCAGTAAGTTTTTCGTTTTTGCCAAGGAGCCTGACCGAATGAGTCTGGATTACCATAAAACACTTATCGAGGTTTTTAATAAAGCCTGCATTGATTATGCTGGTAGTGATGCATTTAGCTGTATGGGGCAGACTCTAACCTATGCTCAACTTGATCAATTAACTGCTCAATTTGCTGCTTTTCTTCAAACCAGGACGGACTTAATACCTGGCGACCGTATAGCGGTTCAGTTGCCCAATGTTTTGCAATACCCGGTTGCAGTTTTTGGCGCTTTAAGAGCAGGGATGGTAGTGGTCAATACTAATCCACTTTACACTGCAAACGAAATTGAGCATCAGTTAAATGACTCAGGTGCAAAAGCTTTGGTTGTGCTGGCTAATATTGCGTGTAATGCCGCTAGAATTATTGAAAAAACCAGTGTTAAAACTGTCATAGTCACAGAAATTGCAGACTTGCATTCACCGCTCAAGCGCTGCTTGATTAATTTTGTGGTGAAGCATGTAAAAAAAATGGTGCCTGCATTTTCTTTTTCCAATTCAATTGAGTTTCGCGAAACACTGACACTTCCAGCCGAAAAATTCTCTCCGGTAAATCGTGATCCGGAAGACGTCGCGGTACTTCAGTATACAGGGGGTACGACGGGTGTAGCAAAAGGGGCAATGCTGACGCACCGGAATTTGGTGGCGAATATGTTGCAAGTGAATGATCATATGAAAAATATGTTTCGTTTTAATCAGGAAACTTATATTGCGCCTTTACCTTTGTATCACATTTATTCTTTTACCTTGCATTGCACGTCAGCATTGACTATGGGCAATCATTCAATCTTGATTCCAAATCCTCGCGATATTCCCGGATTTGTAAAAGCATTAAAAGGCGTACCTTTTACTTTTTTTGTTGGCCTGAACACATTGTTCAATGCGCTTTTGCGCAACGAGGATTTTCGAAAATTGGATTTTAGCCATTTACGATTGACCTCGTCTGGCGGCATGGCGTTGACTGTCGAAACTTACAAAAATTGGACGGCACTTACCAAAGCACCTTTGAATGAAGGTTACGGATTAACTGAAACTTCTCCAGTTGTGACTATTAATCCTTGTGACGCTCCTCTGCAAGGCAGTGTAGGAATTCCTTTAGCAGAAACTGAATGTAAGGTAGTTGATGAGGATGGTAATACATTGCCGTCAGGTGAGGCAGGTGAGTTGTGTATTCGCGGGCCGCAGGTAATGAAAGGCTATTGGCAAAGACCAGAGGCAACTGCCAGTGTTATTGATGCCGACGGTTGGTTCTACTCCGGCGATATTGCTGTTATTCAAGCTGATGGTTACATCAAAATTGTCGATCGTAAAAAAGATATGATCAATGTCAGCGGATTTAAAGTATTTCCGAATGAAGTAGAAGATGCGCTTTCATGTCATCCTGATATTGTCGAAGCGGCTGTTATCGGCTTACCTGACGGCGACGGCAGTGAAATGGTTAAAGCATTTATCGTTTCTAAAAATCCTCAATTGACTGTTGAAGACGTAAGAAAATATGCAAAGAGTGTATTGACCGCATACAAAGTGCCTAAACAAGTTGAATTTCGACATGATTTACCTAAAACCAATGTCGGCAAAATTTTACGTCGTGAATTACGTGATCAAGAATTGGCAATGATGACGAGCGAATAACTTGTCATCTTGCAAGCTTGTTAATGGTGTTGGCAATCCACTATATTTCTAATTTATCAGTCTCCTGATTACATCTATCTGATTCAAATCTGCCGATAATTTTTTATCTGACGTTACCTGGACATTCATTTGCGACTATTGGCGATTCACACTAAGATGCTGCATCGCCATTGCGATAGATAATCCTTTTGATCCTTTAATAACTATTGAATTCAGGGAGTTAGCTATGTTCGAGATATTTAACGGCACTATCGTCATTATTGCGGTTTTGGCAATTTTTATTGTGATGAAAATTGTGAAAAGTGTCCCTCAGGGTCAAAATTGGACAGTAGAGCGATTCGGTCGCTTCACGCGATTATTGCATCCCGGATTTAACGTCATAGTCCCATTCGTTGATAGCATTGGTCGCAAAGTGATGGTGATGGAACAAGTGTTGGATATTAATCCACAAGAAGTGATCAGTGCCGACAATGCCATGGTGACCGCGGACGCCGTGTGTTTTTATCAGGTCATTGATGCCGCCAAGGCGTCATATGAAGTTAATAATTTACAACAAGCCATGCAAAATTTAGTGATGACTAATATTCGTGCGGTGGTGGGCTCTATGGAGTTGGATTCCATGCTGTCTAGGCGTGACACAATTAACACCAGCTTGTTGTTGAAAGTAGATGAGGCAACATCCCCTTGGGGAGTAAAAGTCACACGAATCGAAATTAAAGATATTACTCCTCCGCGTGATTTGATTGATGCCATGGCAAATCAAATGAAAGCCGAGCGTGAAAAGCGTGCGCAAATATTGCGAGCAGAGGGTGAGCGCGAAGCCGCTATTAAAGTTGCAGAAGGTGAGAAGCGCGCACAAATATTAAAAGCTGAAGGTTTGCGGGAGTCTGCATTTTTGGAAGCCGAAGCACGTGAGCGCGAAGCTCAAGCTGAAGGTAAGGCGACTCAATTTGTGAGTGATGCAATCGCGGCGGGTAATCCACAAGCAATTAATTATTTTGTGGCGCAAAAATATGTTGAAGCATTGGGAAAATTGGCTTCGTCGAACAATGCAAAAGTTATCATGATGCCGCTTGATGCATCCAGTGTCATTGGATCGATTGGTGGTATTAATGAATTGATCAAATCTGCCATTGATAGTAAATCCTAAGGAGTTTTTATGGAATTCTTGCAGCATTTACAGGCTTGGCACTGGTTGTGTTTTGGCGTTTTAATTTTGTTAGGTGAATTGATCGGTGCTGGTGGATTTTTACTGGGTATTAGTGCATCAGCTATCATTGTCGCATTGTTAAAATTTCTAATGCCTGAATTTGTTTGGTATGGACAATTTTTACTTTTTGGATTTTTATCTGTAGCCTTAACCTTAATTTATTGGAAACGCTTTAAAAATTTTAATGAGAAAACAGATCAGCCTTTGTTAAATTCTCGTGTGCAGAATTTAATGGGACGGCACGTGGCATTACTTATCGCTATAGAAAATGGACAAGGCAAGGTGCAAATTGAGGACGCACTCTGGACAGTAAGTTGCGCGCAAAATTTGCCAATTGGAACTATAGTAAAAATAACTGGCGCTGAGGGTATGGTGCTTTTAGTAGAACCAGTGCACTAGAACTGAGTAAGCGAATGTCAGAAAAAAGAGCGTTAGTGTTATCTGGAGGCGGTGCGCGCGCCGCTTACCAAGTTGGCGTATTGCAAGCGATCGCCGACATAATACCCGAATCAGAAACCAATCCATTCCCCATTATTTGTGGTACATCAGCAGGTGCTATCAATGCAGTAGCACTTGCCGCACATCCGGGAAATTTTAAACAGTCTGTCGATGCACTTGCCAAGATGTGGAGCGAATTAACGGTAGATCAAGTTTATTTGCATGGTTGGTTCGATCTATTTAAGGGGCTGGCAACTTTGGGGTTGTCATTATTGAATCAAGGTATTGGCAAAAAACGACCACTATCCTTATTGGATAATGCCCCGCTATGGCAATTACTTGGCAATAAAATTCGTTTTGAAAATATTGACGAAAACATTCAAAAAGGAAAACTGTTTGCGATTTCGATTTCTGCTATGGGCTATACCTCAGGTCAAACCTTAAGTTTTTATCAGGGCCATTCTGAGATAGAAAGTTGGGTTCGACACAGGCGGGCGGGTATTCCAACTCAATTGAGACTTGAGCATCTATTGGCGTCTTCTGCTATTCCGACTGTTTTTCCAACGGTGCGTATTGATCGTGAATATTTTGGTGACGGTGCGTTGCGTCAATTAGCGCCTATGAGCCCCGCTGTTCATTTGGGAGCCGACTCACTTTTTGTGGTGGGGGTGAGTGGAAACCGATCTTCTGCAAGAGCTGGCCGACGTATTCCTTTAAAACATTCACCCTCCATGGGGCAAATTGTTGGGCACTTACTTAACAGTGCATTTGTCGATTCACTGGAAGGCGATCTGGAACATTTGGAACGTATGAATGAATTAATTAAACTTATACCAGAAGAAAATCGTATTGCTGCCAATTTGCAATTACGTGCAATTAATAATATGGTTATTTCACCCACTAGTCCTTTGGATGTCATCGCCGGCAGAAATATTCGCTATCTACCAAAAAGTTTACGTTTCTTTTTACGTTCGACCGGTTCAACTGCAAAAGGTGGTGGTGCCACAGCAGCAAGTTATTTACTCTTCTCCAATGAATTTATTACCGAACTCATGGAGCTGGGAAAACGCGATACTTATGAAAAAGCAGATGAAGTAAAGGAATTTTTCGCGGTTAAATAAATGAAAAATTACGAACTCTTAATGTAACGCTGTCTTTTGGCGGATTTCATTTTTTCAATGTCGCCTATAAATAATCCGTCCAGGCAATTTCCAAATTCAGAGTCAACACTGAAAGCTAATAGTTTGTAACCATTCTCTTCATAAAGCGCAGCGTATTGTTTAAACAGTACTGGAATCTTCTGACTCTTTTCATTAAAAATTTCTTGTACTAATGCAAATCCTTGATCACGGTCTAATTTATTAAACTGATGCTGAAATTCAATTAAATGGTCTTCATCAATTTCATGAAAGTGCCGGCCGTCTGCTAAATGTTCGCTGTGTAAATAATAGGTTTGATAATAAAATACCAAAAGATCGCGTAAATATTTTGTGTATTGAGCGCTCATGCTGACTGGCCCAAATACGTAACGGATTTCCGGGTGGTGATGTAGATAAGCTCCTAGTCCTTGCCAAAGGTAATCCAGGCTCGCCTTGCCCCAGTAATTGGGATGAACAAAACTTCTGCCGAGTTCCAATCCGTTTTTTAAATAGGTGTCGATTGCGGGATTAAAGGAAAATAATTCGGATGTATAAAGAGAATTCAACCCTCTTTCAGAGGATATCTTAAATGCTTCACCCAGGCGATACGCACCAGCGATACAAAGTTTTTCTTCATCCCATAAAACCAGGTGACGATAATAGTGATCGTATTTATCTAAATCACGACGTGCTCCGGTTCCTTCTCCAACCAGCCTAAAGGTAAATTCACGCAGGCGACCTATTTCTCGCAAAATAGTTGGGTGTTGATTGTAATCACACAGATAAATACTGTGGTTATCGCGGGTGTTACCGATTAGCTGCGCACTCCTGAATTCCTGTTTGAGTTGACTAATGTCTTCCGGGTGTGAAATGGTTTTTTCTGTTACAAATATGGCATTTTTTCCTTTGCCAATTTTGTAGAGATGTTTTTTCAAACGTTTAATTAACGACTTGTCAGCGAGATGATCAGATTCCAATGCGTGATGTGGAATCATTTCACCTACACGAAATTTAATTTCAGCAGAATGTTTATTAAACATTTCATGCGCAAGCAAAGCTGTAGCTAAAGGTTTGAATAGCATGGAGGCGCCGTAGAACAACCATGAATTTTTTGCGCTAATGAAAACCGGTAAAAGTGGTGATTGGGTTTTTCTGGCGAAATGTAAAAAGCCTGCTTGCCATTTTCCGTCGCGTATTCCTTGTGGACTTGCTCTCGATACTTCGCCTGCTGGAAAAATAATAATCGCTTCGTCATTATTCAGCGATTGAAGTATGGCTTTATAGCTTTGTTTATAAGTGGCACGCGTCATGTTGTCTAAAGGTAACAACACGTCATGTAATGCTTCAAATGTCATCAACATATCATTGGCGACAATTTTTACATCGCGACGCACTTCACTGATGAGACGTAATAGTGCCAAGCCATCCAGCGAGCCTATTGGATGATTGGCAATAATAATGACACGACCGTTTGCAGGAATATTGTTGCGTTCACGCTGAGAAATACTGTAACTAAAATTAAAGTAATCAAAAATTCGATCAATAAAGTCAAACCCGCGATTGCCCTTGTGTTCTTTCAGAAAGGCATTAATTTCATTTTCGCGTGTTATTTTTCGCAAAATACCCAATGTAGAGTGGCGAACGATGGGGGATCTCTGGCTGAAAGTCGGAAATTTGGTATTGATTGACTGTTCAATATTAAGCATTATCACTAGCCTTTGCCAAGTTGCTGTTCTGTGACGAAGGCTAGTTGAGAAGTATTACATTTAGGTGAACAAATGATGACGGATTTATTTCTCCATTATCTGTAACAGTTGAGCTTCCTGTTTTGAGAGCAATCCTTGGTAGGGCTCTTTTATTGCAATTAATTTTCCGCTGTCAGGTAAAAGTTCTAAATGTTCTTGCAGTTCTGCGTCGATCAATCCTTGGCTAATTAAAATTTCACCTTTATCGGGTTTTAGATGATTATTATTTTGCACAACGAAATCTTTTAGTAAAGATTTACTGTCGCTGACTGGAGCGGATAGTTCATGAATTGCAGCTGCTAAATGTAATCTTGGGCTTGGACTTTGTTGTGCAAGATTAAATAAAAGCTGTGCAGTACACACTGCCCTGAAACAAGATTCATAAAAACTGTCGCTGGTGAAATCAATGGACAGTATCTCGCCTGAAAGCATTTGTTTTTGACCAGAATAAAGATTCAATACACTCTGTAATTGTTTATCAAAACGTTGCAGTAAAAGTGCGAAGCTTTCGCTGTTCAGTTGTTGGTAGAGTTTATTCATATTGGTGATGTCCAAACTCAATCGAACCGATACTTTTATCGGTTGTTCTGGCTCGGGTTCGGGCGCTTCTGAAATATTGGGCATTTTCTCAACAACTGCGTTAATCAAGGTATCAGCACTTGGTAGTTTGTCTTTAAATTCGCGCCACCATTGACGATGTATCGACCATCCGAGAATACCGAGTGCAATAAAAATGGAACTGATCCAGGTCATGAAAAAAAGATAATCGCGCTCAGTGTGATTGGGTAAATCCAGAGTCACTGCGAGAGTACCTACAATATTGTTGTGTAGTGCTATAGGCGCAGAAAATTCATAGCGTTTTCCTTCGATTATGAGATTGGGTTTAAATCCGCTTTGTACCAATAATTTATTTTCAACATCGTGGATGGTTGCGCCTATTACGCCCGGGTACTGATTGATCTCCAGCAATATGGATTGAAGACTCACCATATCCTGTTGCATAGCGGGTGTGACGGCTTGGCGAGCACCACTGCTGGCAAGTAATTGCCCGTAATTGTGTCGTTGTTCTTGTTGATTCTTTTCAACGTTGATCCAGTAAGCTGAGGCACCAATTATGCCCAGTAATATAATGAGAAAGCTGCAGAGTGTGAGCTGGGGATAACTGCGAAAACTTTTTATGACACTCATGAATGATTCCATCTGCTGGTTTTGTCGCATTTTAGCGGAACGGATGCAAGTCTGCTTGGATCATAGATGAAACTTTTCCAAGGCCTGTTAGAATGCCGCCTGTTTTTAAGTTATCAGATGGGACATTAGTGTGAGTGATATTTTACTAATCAATGCGTCAGGTCAGGATAAATTAGGTGTAACGCGAGCCATTACCCAAGTGTTATCTCTGTATAACGCTCGAATTTTGGATATAGGGCAAGCCATTATTCACGACACTTTAGCCTTGGGATTATTGGTTGAGTTGCGTATTTCTGTTGATCAAAAGTCGCAGATGCTAAAGGCCATTTCTGATGCGGCTGACTCTCTCGCCATCAAAGTGGGGTTTCAATCAATTACTCAGGAAGATTATGTGCACTGGGTAGATCAACAAGGTAAGCCTAGACATATTGTGACTTTGTTGTCTCGTCATCTTGATGCCACTATGATTGCTGAATTAACCCATATTGCTGCAAAACAAGATTTGAATATCGACAGTATTCATCGGTTGTCTGGACGCGTTGGTTTGGACGAGTTAATGACAGGTGACACGCCACAATCAACATCTTGTGTTGAATTTTCGGTGAGAGGAACACCTAAAGATTTGGCAGCATTGCGTCAGGATTTTATGGATTTGTCAGCACGCTTGAATATCGATGTCGCCTTTCAACGAGACACGGTTTATCGACGCAATCGTCGATTGGTTTGTTTCGATATGGATTCCACCTTAATTGAAGCGGAAGTGATAGACGAATTAGCAAAAGCGGCAGGCGTAGGTCAGCAGGTCGCCGCCATTACAGAAGCTGCCATGAGTGGTGAACTGGATTTCAAGCAAAGTTTTGCCAAGCGTATGGCCTTGTTAAAAGGTTTGGATGAATCTGTGTTGGCGGGTATAGCAGAGAGATTACCTATGACCGAAGGTGCGGAGAAATTAATTAGCTCCTTAAAAAAATTAGGTTACAAAACTGCAATTCTGTCTGGTGGGTTCAATTATTTCGGTCGTTATTTACAAAATAAATTAGGCATTGATTATGTCTATGCCAATGAACTGGATATTGTCGATGGTAAAGTTACCGGAGAGGTTAAGGGGGACGTTGTTGATGGCCAACGCAAGGCAGAATTATTAGCTATGTTGGCACAAAAAGAAGGTATAGCACTGGAACAAGTCATTGCTGTTGGTGATGGGGCCAACGATCTGCCCATGTTAAGTGTTGCCGGATTAGGTGTGGCCTTTCGTGCCAAGCCGTTGGTGAAAGCTTCGGCAGAGCATGCAATTTCGAATTTGGGACTGGATGCAATTTTGTATTTGTTAGGCTTTAGAGAAAGGGACAAGTTGAATTGAAACCTGATCTTACACAATGAATATCAATAAAAAACGGCGCACCAGGCGCCGTTTTTTATTGAGCGGTAGAAATTACCAATCACAACCCATTGCCTGCATAGCAGTTCTTGAGCTTTCAATTGACATTTTGCAGCCTTCAGCCAAAGAAGAGCGAGATTCTGTTGGAACTTGTTTCCAACCGCTGATCATTTGATCCAATGCTTGTTGGTAAGCAGCGCGGCCTTCTTCAGGCAACTTGCTCATACAAGCTCTGTATTTAGTGATGTACTCGTCACATTCAGCAACACCCACCTCGTCTTGTGATGCTGCAGGTGCATCGGTCGCAGCGGCAGTTTCAGTAGTTTCTGTAGCAGCTTCTTCAGTCGCAGCCATAGTTTCAGTTGCAGCAGGTGCTGCTTCTTCAGTTACTGCAGGTGCAGCGGTAGTTTCGGCGGGAGCTTCTGCTTTCTTGTCACAAGCGGTAACGAGTAAACCGGAAAGAATTAACATTGCAATTTGCTTATACATTTTTTAGGCCCTTAGTTTTGATTAAAGTTGTAGTCCGAAACCTGTTGACGAGAGCGCTCTCAAAACAACAAGTGCGCTGGATTATAAAGAACCTTTGGTCCCAGTGCTATGAACTGGTTATTAATTCTCTTCTGAGTCAATATCAAATAAGGTAAATTTTGAGTAAAAGTGGCGACTTGGGCGGTAATATAAGGCGCATAAACAGTCTTTTTTCATGGTTGGAGTAACAATTGAAAGTATTAGCTTCATTGATAACAGTTTTGGGTTGGTTAGTGGTTTCACCCGCATACGCAAAGTCAAATGAAATTTGGTATGACTCGCCTGCAATTGAGTGGGAAGAAGCATTACCTTTGGGTAATGGTCGTTTGGGTGCCATGGTTTACGGTCAGGTTGAAAATGAAAATATTCAGTTAAATGAAAATACTTTTTGGGCGGGAAGTCCACATAACAATATAAATCCATTGGCCCTGAATGCTTTACCGAAAATTCGCCAATTAATTGAAAGTGGCGATTATCAAGGTGCTGAAAAACTGAGTGAAAAAACAATTAGTAGCCAAGGCTCGCATGGCATGCCTTATCAAACTGCAGGCAATATTTATTTGCATTTTTCGGGGCAGAAAAATTATCAAAACTATACCCGTAATCTTGATATAGAAAAGGCAATGACAACTGTTCGGTACCGGGTTGGTGATGTGGTTTATACCCGGGAAGTTTTTACGTCATTTGCTGATCAGGTAATTATAATAAAATTAACAGCAAGTAAACCTGGGCAGCTCAATTTTTCTGCTGAACTTTCTCATCCTGATGCGATGGATGTTGTCGTAAATCAGAAATCTGCTTTGTTAACGATGAAAGGAATGTCGAGAAGCCATGAAGGGATAGAAGGAAAAGTAAAATTGGTAAGCCTTGCAAAAATCCTTACGCAGGGTGGAAGCAGAGAGTCCAAGGATAAAAAATTGATTGTGAGTAAAGCCGACTCAGCCATTTTGCTTATTTCAATGGCTACAAATTTTAAAAATTATCAGGATATTAGTTCTGATGCATTGGCATCCGCATCTCAATATTTGGAGAAGGCAGTTGAGAAAATATCTAAAAATAACGGTTATCAACAAGCTAAATTGGATCATACCAAGATCTACCAAGACTATTTTAATCGCGTAACACTTGATCTCGGTACAAATCAATTTGCGCAGGAGCCAACAAATGAACGAATTCGTCTGTTTTCGCAACGATATGATCCAGAGCTAATTAGTCTTTACTTTCAGTTTGGAAGATATCTGCTGATTTCCTCTTCGCAACCGGGAGGACAGCCAGCAAATTTGCAAGGCATTTGGAATCATCAACAAAATCCGGCGTGGGATAGTAAGTACACATTAAATATCAATGCTGAAATGAATTACTGGCCATCTGAAGTTACCAATTTAACGGAATTAAATGAGCCGTTAATCAGTATGATTAAAGATTTGTCGGTTAGTGGCCAACGAAGTGCAAGTCTTATGTATGGCGCGCGTGGTTGGATGGCTCACCACAACACAGATATTTGGCGTATTACTGGCGGAGTAGATGGTTCATGGGCATCTTGGCCTACCAGTAATGCCTGGTTGAGTCAGCATTTATGGCAGAAATATTTATACTCGGGAGATAAAAAATTTCTTGCTGATATTTATCCTATTTTGAAATCGGCTTGTGCTTTCTTTGAAGATTTTTTAATTAAAGATAAAAAGACAGGTTGGTTAATTGTTTCACCTTCCATTTCGCCTGAAAATGCACCTAAAGAAACGGGAGTAAAAATTGCAGCCGGGGTGACCATGGATAATCAGCTGATGTTAGATCTATTTTCAAATACCATTGAAGCTGCAAAAATTTTACATCTTGATAAAGAGTTAATACCTGCTTGGAAGAAAATAATCAGTCAATTACCACCTATGCAAATTGGCCGCTATCACCAACTACAAGAGTGGATGCAAGATTGGGATGACCCTCTTGATAATCATCGTCATATATCACATTTGTATGGGCTTTATCCCAGTAATCAAATTTCACCGCTAACAACACCTGAGCTTTTTTCTGCGGCTAGAGTGACTATGGAGCAACGCGGAGATCCATCCACTGGATGGTCGATGAATTGGAAAATTAATCTTTGGGCGCGCTTGTTGGATGGCGATCGCGCAATGAAATTAATTCGCGAGCAAATTCGGCCGGCAGGAAAAGAACAAGGTGGTACTTATCCCAATATGTTTGATGCGCACCCACCTTTTCAAATTGACGGTAATTTTGGATTTACCTCGGGTGTTGCTGAAATGTTAGCGCAAAGTCATGACGGTGCAGTGCAACTGTTGCCGGCATTACCTCAGTCATGGCCTGCTGGGGAAGTAAAAGGATTGGTGATGCGTGGAGGATTTGTCGTTGATATTCGTTGGGATAATGGAGAGATTAATTATTTAAAAATTCATTCCAGGTTAGGTGGAAACTTACGTCTACGAAGTTATTTTGCATTGCCGCCTGCTAAAGGTTTTAAAATCAAAAAAGCGCGAGGGGTTAATCCCAATCCTTTCTATGCGCAAGCTGTAACTAAAAAACCGATCAAACATACCAGTCAAATGCTGCCTGCTTTATCTTTGGTAAGCACTTACTTAATTGATGTGACTACACAAAAGAATCAAGATTATATTTGGTCTAGAGAATAGGTTGAAAGGTGTGGATTCATATGAAGTCACACCTTTGCGATAAAGAGATTAAGCAACTTTCGATTCGGCGGATTCGGCTTTTTTTGGCGCATGACTTGGAGTTGCTTTTTCAGACTTTTTTGTATTAATTGGCTCCACTTTTTTTTGTTTCTCATAAAGAAAGCGTAAAACAGCAGAACGATAAGAGTTGTATTCAGGATCATCTGCCAGATCCAATCGATTGCGTGGCCTGGGTAATTTGACATCCAGAATTTCACCTATGGTAGCTGCCGGGCCATTGGTCATCATCACAATACGATCAGATAGTAAAACTGCTTCATCCACATCATGTGTGATCATGATAACTGTGCTGCCGAGCTGATCTTGTATTTCCATTAATGAATCTTGCAGATGTGCTCGTGTTAACGCGTCAAGTGCGCCAAAAGGTTCATCCAATAATAGAACTTGTGGTTCCATTGCCAACGCACGAGCAATACCAACACGTTGTTTCATCCCGCCGGAAATTTCATCAGGGCGTTTATGCATCGCGTGTGACATGTGCACTAATTCCAAATTGTGTTCAATCCATTGTTTCATTTCGACTTTAGTTTTCTTCCCTTTAAATACTTGTTTTACAGCCAGCTCAACATTTTCATAGGCAGTTAACCAAGGTAACAAAGAGTGGTTTTGAAAAACGACGGCGCGTTCTGGTCCCGGCTCATTGACTTCGCGACCATTAAGCATGACTCCACCTGAAGTTGCCTGATAAAGTCCGGCGACAATATTTAGCACAGTGGATTTACCGCAACCTGAGTGACCAATAAGTGATACGAATTCACCTTTTTGAATTTTTAAATCGACTCCTTGAAGCGCACAAAAAGGTCCGTTAGCTGTTGGAAAATCAATCCCAACTTGACTGAGTTCCAAGTGAATATTTGTCATGAGTTACTCCTCAAATAAATGGTGGATCAAACTAGCGGACAACGGCAGATTTGTCCCAGTTAACCCAGGTTTGTATGGCGAGAATACTTCGGTCCAATAAAAAACCTATGATCCCAATGACTAAAATGGCTAAACAAATTCGGCTAAGTGATTCGGAAGAACCATTTTGAAATTCATCCCAAACAAATTTTCCCAAGCCGGGGTTTTGTGACAACATTTCGGCAGCGATTAATACCATCCAGGCAATGCCGAGAGAAATACGTAAGCCTGTAAACATCATAGGAATTGCTGAAGGTAAAACAATTTTTCTGACGTGCGTGAACCAACCTAAACGCAAAACACGACTGACATTAATTAAATCCTTACTTACGCCAGCAACACCTACGGCAGTGTTCAACATGGTTGGCCATAATGAACAGAGGCTGACGGTGAAAAGTGAAATAATGTAAGACTTGGAAAACATGGGTGAATCAGACACATAGACTGCGCTGACAACTAAAGTGACTAGTGGCAACCAAGCTAAAGGGGAAACTGGTTTAAAAAGTTGAATCAAGGGATTCATTGCTTGATAGAGTGATTGGCTCAACCCAATCATAATTCCAATTGGAATGGCAATGATGGTGGCTACAAAAAATCCCGATAATACTGTAAATAAACTGGTTTCAATTTTGTCAAAAAATGTTGGCCTGCTGGTAAAACTTCTAGTATCAATTTTTGCTTCAGGATCAATCGCCAGTTTTTCTTGATTGCGTTTGTCCTGGCGCTCGTAAAATACCTTTTCGCGTGCTTTCTCTGCTTTGTATTCGTCAACTAAATTGCCCCACTGTGCAAATACTTCCGCCGGCTGGGGGAAATCTCCCAGAGAGGTTTTAATGTTTGGAGCTGCCAAATGCCAGATAAACAGAAAGGCAACTAGACCTATAGAAGGTAATAAGACTGATAGTACTGTGCTACGTATTTTTGCAGGCGATATTGTTTCAATTTTGATTGAATTTAAACGGGTTATTGCATTGCTGCTCATAGAATTACTCCACTACTTGATCATTCGGGGTGTTGATGTTCAAGTCAGATTGTTACGGAATCCTCATTGTGTGAAGATTCCGCGCGGGTTGGTTTAGGGTTTGTCGTTACCTTTCAGGCCAATTTTAAATTGATTTATATAGTCATTAGGCTTGGTTGAATCAAATACCATGCCGTCAATAAATTTTATGTCCGTCGATTTTCTTAAGCCTTCTTTGGTTTTGAAGTTTGGAAAATCTGACGCGCTCATTTTCCCTTCGGCAATTAAATCAGCAGCGGCTTGTTCATAGACAGCGGGTAAAAAAACTTTCTCTGCTGTTTCTTGATACCAGGAATCCGGTTTGGCTTCAGGAATCTGTCCCCAGCGGCGCATTTGCGTTAAATACCAAACTGCGTCACTGATATGTGGATAGTTCGCGGCATAACGGAAGAAGACATTGAAATCTGGTAGTTGACGTACATCACCACGTTCATATTCAAAAACACCCGTCATGGAATTTGCAATGACTTTATAATCCGCGCCAACATAGTGTGAAGCGGAAATCATTTTTGCAGCTGCTGATCGATTGGCATTGTTGTTTTCATCTAACCATTTAGCCGCACGAATTAATGCTTTAACAACGTGAATATGTGTGTTGGGATTTTTATCGGCCCAGTCTTTGGTAACACCAAAAACTTTTTCGGTCATATTGCTATGAATATCGTAGTTGGTTACAACGGGAACACCGATTCCGCGAAATACCGCCTGTTGATTCCAGGGCTCACCAACCATATAACCTTTAATGGTCCCGGCTTCCAATGTTGCGGGCATTTGTGGTGGTGGTGTTACTGATAACAATACGTCAGCTTTGATTTGACCTGTGATATCGCCTTTTGCAGGGTCGTAAAGGCCGGGATTGATACCTGCAGATGCCAACCAATAACGTATTTCGTAATTGTGTGTTGAAACAGGAAATACCATCCCCATAGGAAATGATTCACCAGCATCTTTCGCTGCAGCTATTGAAGATTTTATTGCGTCAGCTTTGATTGGATGGACGATTTTTCCATCAGTACCAACAGGAAGATTTTTCTTCATTTTTTTCCATACGTCGTTGGAAACTGTTAGTCCATTTCCGTTGAGATCCATAGTAAATGCGGTGACTATATTCGCGCTGGTACCGAAACCAATGGTTGATCCAATAGGTTGACCTGCAAGCATATGAGATCCGTCCAGCTCGCCTGTAATTACACGGTCAAGTAAAACTTTCCAGTTGGCTTGGGCCTCAATCTCAACGCTTAAACCTTCATCATCAAAATAACCATTTTCGTATGCAACGGCTAAAGGCACCATGTCCGTTAATTTAATAAAACCAAATTTTAATTCTGTTTTTTCTGCGGGACCGGTTTCGGCAAATGCTTGATTGAAGGTGAAACTGCTTGATAAGAAACAGGTAAATATTGCTAATTTTTTCAAAAAAGCTTTTACGCTTTTCCGGTCTTTAATTACAACTTTCATGGAATGACTCCTGTAATGATTTTTTGGGCGTAACAAAAATTCATTTTGGCTTAAGAACTTTTGTGGTCGACAAAGGAGTCTATTCAAGGCTTGTGCCAATCTCGGAAAATAAAGTGATTTGCACTTGGCTGGTGCGCAAAAAAAATATTTTTTTGTAAAGTGCACTGGCTTGTGTCGGATGGAAAGAAAAAAAGAAGTAATTTGGGGGGAGTGAAATTTAAGTGGAAATTGTAAAAAGTCTATTCGTGCACTTAATTCTGGCATTTTGAGTGTTCTGAAGCTGGAATTGTGCAAATCTTGATGTGCTTGAGCTTATTCAAACAACTCATCTGCTAGCTTCAGTATTTCATCAATGTTGTTTGCGACTATTGATAGGTCGCCATTTAGGGAGAGGGTATTTTGGTGAGGGAGTAGTTTTTTATATGCAGATAAATGCATTATAGAGGGTAGATCCTGTCCTGCACCTCGCATTTTAATTGAGTGAAATAGACTTAAATTATTGAGATCGCTAAGGCTAAAGACCTTGCCTGAGTTTGCTGTCCAGTCTCCGGCGGAACGAATCAAGTCGACATAGATATCATCGAGTTGCCATCGCTTGAGCATAATCAAACCTAATGATTTGGAGTATTCACGGCATAGTGCTACGTAAGTGGATTGGTCGGGTGGTCGGCTGCTGGATTTAAAAGCAGAGAGAACTGCAAAGCTACCTATTTCGCTCAGAAGTGATCCCAGTAGCGCTTGGTCAGCTGTGACTTTGTTCAGTTGTTGTGCGAGATAGCTACTAATGGCGGTTTTAATCTTTACTCGATTCCAAGCTTCTATATATAAGCGTTTGTGTTGTACTGAGTGAATAGTAAATAGGCTCTGCACTGAGTGCGCCATGGTAATTCTTTCTATTTGTTTTATGCCAAGGATGTGTAATGCATCCATCAGATTTTGTGGTTTTGTACGTTGCATTGAAGAAGAAGCGTATTTCATTATTAATGAAGTTAATGAAGGATCTTTGGAGATTAATTTTCCAAGTGAAGGCAGGGGAAGGTTGGGGTTTTCAAGTGCTCGCCGAACCTCATAGGTGATTTTAGGCAGACTTGGAAGTTGCTCTTTATCACTTATCAGTTGGTTAACCACTGTTCGGTAGACTGAATAATCGTTGGGTGCTGACTGCACAGTGAGATTCCGTTAATTAGAATAACGAAAGACTAGCAGCTTGGCCTTTAACCGCCAGTTGTCGGACCCGGCGATATTTCAGTGTTTTATGTTGGAATTCAGTTGATCTGCCAGATTTCGGTGTGTAGAATTCCGCCTCCCTCAAATTGGGGGAAAATTTGTTCTATGGCGCTTGCGCCAATCCACATCCATCCCTAGGCAGGAATAACATGAAGACATACGTTGCCAAACCAGAAGCCGTAGTGCACGACTGGTACATAGTGGATGCGGCCGGTAAAACTCTAGGCCGTTTATCTACGGAAATCGCCTCGCGCTTGCGTGGCAAACACAAACCTGAATTCACCCCGCACGTTGATACAGGCGATTTCATCGTCGTTATTAACGCTGCTCAAGTGCGTGTAACGGGTCGCAAAACCACTGACAAGATTTATTACCACCATACCAATCATATTGGTGGTATCAAATCCATCAGCTTTGACAAGCTTATTCAAAAGGCTCCCGAGCGCGTTATCCAGACAGCCGTCAAGGGTATGCTGCCAAAAGGTCCTTTGGGTCGCTCAATGTTCAAAAAGCTGAAAGTTTACGGCGGCGGCGAACATCCACACACTGCACAACAGCCTAAAGTGCTGGATATCTAAGGGGATAAACATGTCAGCAACTCAATACTACGGCACAGGTCGTCGTAAAACCTCAACCGCTCGTGTGTTTATCACTCAAGGTACTGGCAAGATCAGTATTAATGATCGCACTATCGAAGAATACTTCGGTCGTCCAGTAGCACGCATGGTGGTTATGCAACCGCTCGAATTAGTCGATATGGTCGAAAAATTTGATGTAACTATAACCGTTAATGGCGGTGGAAGCTTCGGCCAAGCCGGTGCCATTCGTCACGGTTTAACTCGTGCATTGATGGAATATGACGAAGAATTACGTTCAGTTCTGCGTAAAGCTGGTTACGTCACTCGCGATTCTCGTGAAGTAGAACGTAAGAAAGTTGGCTTGCGTAAAGCGCGTAAAAGACCACAATACTCCAAACGTTAATCATTATTTTGGTGGATTTATTCTCTATCAATTGATGATTATCAAAAACGCCCAAGACTTTTCTGGCTTGGGCGTTTTTTTATGTCTAAAATTTTACGCTTACTAACCGCACTTATAATGTGGTTATTCTTGTAAGCAAGGCGTGAATTCTTTACCATTGCCCGCCATTTGTGGACTCGCCAAAATTTTATTTATATTGACTATGAAAAAGTATTAGATGGTCAATTTGCAAGCTTTCAAGCTCTAGGGGAGAAAATCGTCATGAGTAATGACGCAGTGAATAAAACCCGCCGTAATCTTATTATCGGCACATCAGCTGTTGGTGCGGTGGGGGTAGTGGGTGTAGCGGTTCCTTTTGTTGGGTCATGGTACCCAAGTGCCAAAGCCAAAGCAGCCGGGGCACCAGTCACGGTAAATATCAGCAAGATTGAACCGGGTAGCATGATCACCGTTGAGTGGCGTGGTAAACCGGTTTATATCGTAAGACGCACACAAGCGGCTTTGGATGGTTTGGAAAAAGTAGTGCCGCTTTTAAGTGATCCTCAATCAGATAAATCCCAACAACCGCCTTACGCGAAAAACTTTGATAGAGCCATTAATAAAGAATTTGCCATTCTTCTAGGGGTTTGTACCCATTTGGGATGCGCACCTATGTTTCGCCCTGATGTCGGCGCAGCAGATTTAGGCGGAGATAAGTGGCAGGGTGGTTTCTTTTGTCCTTGTCACGGCTCCAAATACGATTTGGCTGGGCGTGTTTACTCGGGCATGCCAGCGCCATTTAACCTTACTATTCCACCACATAAATACCAAAGCGATTATGTTGTCGTGATAGGTGAGGAGCAAGGGGCTTAATATGAATTGGTTAAATGGTTTGTGGCAGTGGATTGATTATCGTCTTCCGGTTCAACGCGCTTGGGATACCCATATGGGTAAATACTATGCGCCGAAGAATTTTAATTTCTGGTACTTCTTTGGTGTCTTGTCATTGTTGGTGTTAGTAAACCAATTAGTGACCGGTATCTGGTTAACCATGTTTTATACCCCTACAGCTGAAGAGGCATTTAGATCAGTTGAAGGCATTATGCGCGATGTACCTTACGGTAATATTTTGCGCTACATGCATGCTGTCGGCGCATCGGCTTTCTTTATTGTTGTGTATTTGCACATGTTCCGCGGCATGATGTATGGGTCTTATAAAAAGCCTCGTGAACTGGTGTGGATCTTCGGAATGTTTATCTATTTGGCGCTGATGGCAGAAGCCTTTATGGGTTACGTTTTACCTTGGGGTCAAATGTCTTATTGGGGCGCTCAGGTTATTGTATCTTTGTTCGGTGCTATCCCCGGAATTGGTGATGCATTGGTTGAGTGGATTCGCGGTGACTATCTGATCTCCGGTGCTACCTTAAACCGCTTCTTTGCCTTGCACGTGGTTGCATTACCTATAGTCTTGTTGGCTTTGGTGGTCTTCCATATTTTAGCTTTGCACGAAGTAGGTTCTAACAACCCTGACGGTGTTGATATCAAGAAAAATAAAGATGCCAATGGTGTTCCTCTTGATGGTGTTCCTTTCCATCCTTATTACACAGTTCATGATTTGATTGGTATCTGCGGATTCCTATTTATTTTTTGTTATGTAATTTTCTTTACGCCGGAAATGGGTGGATATTTCCTCGAACTGGCTAATTTTGAAGAAGCAAATAATCTCAAAACGCCAACTCACATTGCGCCGGTTTGGTATTTCACCCCTTATTACGCGGTTTTGCGAGCGGTTACATTGGAAGTTGATTTGGGTGTATTTACCTTAACTGCCAAGTTCTTGGGATTCCTGGCGATGGTCGCAGCAATTGTGTTCCTTTTCTTCCTCCCTTGGTTGGATCGTAGCAAAGTGAAATCACTGCGTTATCGCGGCCAAATTACTCGCTTGATGTTATTAGCTTTTGCTTCAATGTTTGTGATATTGGGTTACTTGGGTGTGAAGGCACCCACAGAAGGTAGAACTTTCTTGTCACAGATTGCGACCACTTTTTACTTTTCTTATTTCATCACCATGCCGGTATGGACTAATCCTGATAAACAAAAAGCTAAATCTATTGTGTCCTGGATTCTCTGTAGTGTATTCGCTGCTATTTTTGCTGCTTTTGCCATTAACTATTCTTTCAGCGAAAAATATGCGCATTCACATATTCCAGTGTTAATCACCGGACTCAGTGTTTTGCTGGCAATTATTTTCGCTGTTATGCCGATTCTGGCCAGCCGCGATACTGATGGTACAGAACCAACACGCACCCAAACCAAAGGTTTGCCTGCAATACTGGTTTGGGGTGGTTTGGCTTTCTTTGTACTTCTCGCTGTGATTCCGATTAAAGCAGTAGCCAACGAGGCTGCATTCAGTTGCGGTGCTATTCCTTGCGACAAGATGGAGCCAGCGTTGGACGACAAGGCTTCATTACAGCGAGGAGCGAAATATTTTGTGAATTACTGTATGGGCTGCCATTCAGTAAAATATTCGCGTTTTGAGCGTGTCGCAACTGATTTGGATATTCCTGCAGAATTGATGGAAGGTAATTTGATTCAAGGTGGCCAGCGTATAGGTCAATTGATGGAAATTGCCATGAAGCCACAACAAGCGAAAGCCTGGTTTGGTGTTGTGCCTCCTGATCTCACGTTGGTTTCACGTGTGCGGTCACCTGAATGGATTTACACTTATCTGCGTAACTTCTACAAAGATGATTCTCGTCCCTGGGGAGTGAATAATCGTGTATTTCCTAATGTGGGTATGCCGCATATATTGATTGGCCCGCAAGGTTTGTTGGAGTGTGGTGCAGGTCCCAAGCTTAATCATAACGGTGGTCCCCTCAGAAATGATGTAGGGCAACTGGAAATGGATGAACACTGTGGTGCTTTGACTGAGGGTAAAGTGAAAGGCAGCATGTCTGCAGCGGAGTTTGATGCAGCTGTTTTTGATCTGACTAACTTCCTTGCCTATGTCGGAGAGCCAGCAGCACTTGAACGTCAATCAACTGGTAAATGGGTACTGGGATTTTTAGTGATTTTTTCTTTCTTTGCTTTTTTCCTGAATCGGGAATTTTGGAAAGACGTTCACTAAAACTGATTTCAGCACTTCCTTAGTTGGTAGTTTCTGTTAGTCTGACGGGCGGCTTATGTCGCCCGTTTTGTTTCAATTAGTCGGTAAATAAGCTTGATAAATAGGTTTGATAAATTTTTCCATTGTGTTGGGGAAAATGTGGGGAAGTCTTTATGAGTATGACATCGACTCGTCCTTATCTCCTTCGTGCAATTTACGAATGGTTGGTCGATAACGCCTGTACGCCACAAATACTAGTGGACGCTCACGTCCCGGGAACTCAAGTTCCACAGCAATATCTGGATAAGCATGGACATATATTATTAAATATCTCACCTACTGCAGTTCAAGACTTTTGTATGGATCTGACTGCCGTTGCGTTTAATGCACGCTTTGGTGGTGTACCTCACAGACTCTACATTCCTTGCAGTGCCATTGAAGGAATTTATGCTCGAGAAAATGGCCAGGGCATGATGTTTGGCCCCGAGTCAGCAGAGCCACCCGAACCACCGGTTTCACCTCCACCTCTCACGTCAGGTAGCACTGAAAAGAATGTTACTAACATCAAACGACCTGGTTTGCGTGTAGTGAAATAATCTATTTGTAATAGAAAAATATTTGTGACTGATTAGAGACAATTTGATGACAATCTGCTGATTGTCATCAGAGTGTCATATTTGTTTTGTAAATTAACTCCATCGAAAGCCAAGGCATTTCGAGACACTTAATTTACAAACACTAATCGGAGCGCTCTATGAACGCCATTAAGATGATCAAAAACCTGGTGCTGGTTGGCTCTATGGTTTGTGCCACCGCAGTACACGCAGCTAATACAGATTTGCCTGAATACCAAGTGACTAGCGGTGTGTCAGGAAATGTAATTTCAATTGGTTCAGATACTCTCATTAATATGATGACTCTTTGGGCTGAGGATTTCAAAAAACATTATCCCAATATCAATATCCAAATTCAGGGTGCCGGTTCATCAACTGCACCACCAGCCTTAACTGAAGGCACTTCAAATTTCGGACCTATGAGTCGCGAAATGAAAGCTGAAGAAATACAAGCGTTTGAAGCCAAATTTGGTTACAAGCCAACTCAAGTTCCAGTAGCCATTGATGTGTTGGCTGTATATGTAAACAAAGACAATCCAATTAAAGGTTTATCATTACAACAAGTGGACGCTATCTTTTCCGCGACTCGCAAATGTGGAGCTGAAAAAGATATGGTTCGTTGGGGTGATGTTGGTTTGACTGGCGCATGGGCAAACCGTGATATCACTATTTACAGTCGTAATGCTGTGTCTGGCACCTACGGATACTTTAAAGAGAATGCATTATGTAAAGGAGACTACAAGGCCAGCATCAATGAACAACCAGGTTCGTCTGCAGTCGTTCAAGGTGTTACCAGTTCAATTAATGGCATAGGTTATTCAGGTATAGGTTATGTAACCTCGGGTGTGCGTGCAATCCCGTTGTCACACAAAGACGGTCAGCCTTTTGTAACTGCTGAAGCAGCTCACGCATTAGATGGTACTTATCCTTTGGCTCGGGTGTTGTACATCTACGTTAACAAAAAACCTAATCATCCACTTGATAAATTGCAATTGGAATTCTTGAAAATGGTATTGTCAAAGCAAGGTCAAGAGACAGTAGTGAAAGATGGCTACATTCCTTTACCAGCTTCAATGGCAGCCAAGGCTTTAGCTGATTTGCAAAAGTAATATTAAGTTATTCGTTAATAAGGGCTGATGAAAATCTGCCCTTATTTTTTTATGACGAAAATGTGACAGTCAAGAAACTGTAACAAAACTGTCATTTTTGATTGATACCATGCTCTCGCCAATTTGCATGTAGCAAGAGAGTATTATGTCGCGCAATTTATTACTTCCCAGCCCCGAACAGCGCGGTCGTTTGCGCCGTATTCGCTACCTCAAAGACCAAATTTCCCGCTACGGCATTATGGCCGCTGGATTAGCTGTGGTGTTTTCTCTGGGATTAATTTTCTTTTATCTGTTTTCGGAAGTAGGCCCACTGTTACGCGGTGCATCGGTAGATGTAAAAAAGACTTACGATTTAACTGCGACAGGCAATGGTAAAACAATCGCACAAGTGAATCTTGAGCGATACGAAGAGATAGCCGCAATTTACTATCAGCAGGGAGCTATAGAGTTTTTTAATGTTGTTGATGGTAAGTCGATACAAACTTATGATCTGGCCGTACCTCAGGAAGCTCATGTCACTGCGTTTGCTAATGGCATGTCAATGTTTGGTGAAAGTGTATATGGATTAAGCAATGGTCAATTTCAACTTATTAAAACCGATTATCTGATTAGCTATCCGCATGACAAGCGCCAATTAACTCCTGACATTTCGTATCCGCTAGGTGAGTCACCCATTCAGCTAGACGAAAAATCCAAGGCAATTTCCCAAATCGCGATACAACAAACAGCCAATGGTGAGTTAGTTGCAGCTATGACGGAAGATAAGCGTTTACTACTCGGAGTATTTTCCAGTTCAAAAAATATGTTTACCGGTGAAATCTCAATCGCACAGGAAATTTTTACTTTACCTTCACTGCCTGATGAGCAAATGGCTCAGAAAATATTGTTAGATGAAACTGGCCAACATTTGATTATAGCGACTGATCATTCACAAATTTATCTCTATAAAATTACTGACCCCACTGTTGCTCAAATTCAAACGCCTGTAGTGATCGAAACCGGAAAGATTACTGCCATGGAATTTTTGGTAGGGACCGGATCAATCGTGGTTGGAACTGATACCGGCACTTTATCCCAGTGGTTTCTGGTCCGAGATGACAATAATATTTATAGTTTAAAACCAGTAAGAAGTTTTAAACCATTAGGCAGTGCAATTAAATCTATAGTGCCGGAATTCGCGCGTCGAGGTTTCTGGGCACTTGATGACCAGAACCAAATTGGAATTTATTTTGCGACATCTCATCGATTATTATTTGAAGAAACTCTGGATGTAAAAGTAGATCATATGGCTGTGTCACCAATTAATGGCAAAGCTTTTTTTATCAGCGATGATAGGCAAGTGTCTGTGGCAGATGTTTGGAATAAACACCCCGAAGTTTCCTTTAGCTCGCTTTGGGAAAAAGTATGGTACGAAGGTCGTCAACAACCAGAATATATTTGGCAGGCATCATCAGGCAGTGATAATTTTGAAGCGAAAATGAGTTTTGTTCCTTTGTCTATAGGAACATTAAAAGCGGCATTCTTTGCGATACTTTTCGCAGTACCTTTGGGTGTTATGGGCGCACTGTATACCGCCTATTTTATGACGCCGAAATTGCGCGGTATTGTTAAGCCCAGTATCGAAATCATGGCCGCTTTACCCACGGTAATTCTTGGCTTTTTAGCGGGACTTTGGTTGGCACCTTTTATGGAAAATCATTTGCCCGCAATTTTTGCAATTTTAATTTTATTACCGCTGGTGATGTTAGTAACAGGTTTTATCTGGAGCCGATTTCCGTCGTCAATTCGCACACGAACTCCAGAAGGCTGGGAAGCCGCAATCGTTGTAGTTCCTTTAATTTTAAGTGTTTATGCCTGTGTTGAATTAAGCCCTCTTACTGAAATTTGGTTTTTTAACGGTAGCATGCGTCAGTGGTTTACCGATCACGGTATTGAATATGATCAACGTAACGCATTAGTGGTGGGTCTCATTATGGGATTCGCCGTCATACCGACAATTTTTTCAATAGCAGAAGATGCTGTATTCAGTGTGCCTCGTCATTTAACGCAAGGTTCTTTAGCGCTAGGCGCAACACCCTGGCAAACCATGGTGGGGGTGGTGTTGCCAACGGCAAGCCCGGGAATTTTTTCTGCAGTGATGATGGGTTTTGGGCGCGCTGTGGGTGAAACCATGATTGTGTTGATGGCAACAGGAAACAGTCCGGTAGTGAATTTTAATATTTTTGAAGGCATGAGAACACTGTCCGCCAATATTGCAGTGGAGTTGCCAGAAACTGCAGTGGATAGTACTCACTTTAGAGTTTTATTTTTGGCGGCACTTTTGCTATTGGCGCTGACGTTTGTGGTGAATACTTTTGCAGAAGTTGTGCGTCAACGATTGCGGCAGAAGTACAGTAATTTGTAATGCCCTCACCCTCACTTTGAAAAAGGGAGGCGGGGAGGGATTTAAGGTGGCTTATTTAGATTTTAAATCCCCCCTAACCCCCCTTTTTCAAAGTGGGGAACTATCTCTCAAGGAGGGGGTGGAAAACCCAATATTTTTTGATGAAAAAATTATGAAAAATTTAACGAAAAAACAAAGTTCATGGTGGAAAAGTGGTTCCCCCTGGATATGGCTAAACGGCGGTGCTGTTGCCATTTGTATACTCATGGTGGTGGGATTAATTGGTTTGATCGCCGCGCGCGGTTTTGGTCATTTTTGGCCGGCAAATATTATCCAGACTAGTATTACGGAAATAGATGGTAGTCAGCAAAAAATTATGGGTGAAATTATACGCGAAGAAATTATTCCAGCGGTAATTGCGCGGGATAATGGATATACCATTCCTCAAGATCAAGTATTGGTGACGCGCCATCTATTTAAGTTAGGTAATCGCGATGTGACGGGTCGTGATTTCGTTTGGTATTTACAAAATGGAATGAGTGAGTGGCAATACCCGAAAGACGCAGTAGTCATTGAACGACGTGAATGGGGCAATTTTTATGGTTACCCCGTTGCTATTCAAGAAGAAGGAAAAGTCGTTACTGAATTATCAACACAAAATTTCTGGGAAGAAATGCAAGTACGATTGGATCGCGCTCTTAAATTGCATTATCAAGTTGAAGATATTGAAAAGGGTCGTATTGGTCGCATTAATAATGCGATGGAAGAATTACGTCTTGAGCGACGACGTCTCGAGCTTTCGGGAGCGTCAGCTGAAGCCTTGGCTGTGGAAGATGTCGACATAGCAGAGCGTCGAGCGGCCTTGGAAGCAGAGTATTCTGTGATAAAGAAACAGCGTGATGATTTATTACATTTAGCGACACGCGATAAATTAGTTGCCAGGACGGCTGATGGCAAAGAAGTTGTGATGAGTTTTGATCATCTGGTACAAATTACTCCATCCAATCAACTGAATGTTTTTCAAAAATCTGCACATTATTTAAAAAACTTTTGGGCATTTATTACAGAAGAACCTCGTGAAGCTAATACCGAAGGCGGGATTTTTCCTGCAATTTTTGGCACTGTGACTATGGTGATGGTTATGTCCATTATAGTGACGCCTTTTGGTGTTTTGGCTGCGATCTACCTGCGTGAATATGCAAGACAAGGAATTATTTTAAAAATTATTCGAATATCGGTTTATAACTTGGCTGGGGTACCGTCAATTGTTTACGGCGTATTTGGATTAGGTTTTTTTGTTTACACGCTGGGTGGCAATTTGGATCATATGTTTTATGCAGAATCTCTGCCATCGCCGACATTTGGAACACCGGGATTATTTTGGGCGTCACTGACCTTAGCCCTATTAACACTACCCATTGTCATTGTGTCTACTGAGGAAGGACTTTCAAGAATCCCCAGCACAATTCGTCAAGGTAGTTTGGCATTAGGTGCTACCAAATCAGAAACTTTGTGGAAAGTCGTTGTGCCTTTGGCAACGCCAGCGATGATGACTGGATTAATTCTTGCCATCGCGCGTGCAGCAGGTGAGGTGGCTCCGTTGATGTTGGTGGGTGTGGTTAAGCTTGCGCCTTCATTGCCAATTAACGGAACTTATCCTTACGTGCATCTCGATCAAAAAATTATGCATTTAGGATTTCATATTTACGATGTTGGCTTTCAAAGTCCAAACGTAGAAGCGGCTCGCCCTTTGGTCTACGCAACTTCTTTGATTTTGGTGTTGTTAATTATTGCATTGAATATTACTGCAATTCGTATACGAAATAATTTGCGTGAAAAATATCGCAGCGCTTCGGATTGATATTTTTATTTCCCCCTCTCCCTAACCCTCTCCCACGAGGGGCGAGGGGACAGATAGTGCAAAATTTTAAAAAGGATTTTTTACGAAGTGAAATCTGCTCCCTCTCCCTTGATGGGAGAGGGCTGGGGAGAGGGTGAAGTGTTTAATGAATTTTTATGACAAGGCAAAAAAATTATGAACGGCTCGGTTATCGAAAATACCAAACTGGAAGTTAAATCTCTAAATCTATATTACGGCGAAAAGCGCGCATTAAATAATGTGAATATGGTCATTCCAGAAAAAAAAGTGACTGCATTTATTGGTCCATCTGGCTGCGGTAAATCGACATTGCTGCGATGTTTTAATCGCATGAATGATTTGGTTGATGCTTGTCGCATTGAAGGTGAAATTTTAATGGATGGCGCCAACATCTATGACAAAAAAGTGGATGTTGCGGAACTGCGCCGTCAAATAGGTATGGTTTTTCAAAAGCCCAATCCATTTCCAAAAACCATTTATGAAAATGTAGCTTATGGATTGCGATTGCAAGGAGTGAAATCCAAACGTGTTTTGGATGAGGTCGTTGAAAAATCGTTGAAGGGCGCCGCCCTTTGGGACGAAGTCAAAGACCGTTTACATGACAATGCGTTTGGTTTATCGGGTGGGCAGCAACAGCGTTTGGTTATTGCACGCGCGATTGCAATTGAACCTGAAGTCATTTTATTAGATGAACCTGCATCAGCTCTCGACCCTATTTCAACCTTAAAAATTGAAGAGTTAATAAACGAATTAAAACACCAATACACTATTGTGATAGTCACACACAATATGCAGCAAGCTGCTCGAGTTTCTGACTACACTGCATTTATGTATATGGGTGATTTAATTGAACACGATTTAACAGACACACTTTTTACTAATCCCACTAAAAAACAAACTGAAGATTACATTACCGGCCGTTACGGCTAATGCAGAGGCATAGAGAATTATGGATATTACAGGTCATAAACATCATATTTCACAGCAATACAATATCGAACTTGAGGCGATTCGTACCCATCTGTCAGAAATGGGTGGTTTGGCGCAGCGTCAGGTGAATGATGCAATTCATGCACTGATCGATGCTGATGTAGAAAAAGCCGAGCAGGTTGTAAGTGCCGATGCAGGTGTGAATTCGATGGAAATATCGATTGATGAAGAATGCGTTCGAATTCTTGCGCGTCGTCAGCCGGCAGCGAGTGATTTGCGACTCGTTATTGCTGTCACAAAAGCAATTACTGATTTGGAACGAGTAGGAGATGAAGCTGCAAAAATTGCCCGTTTAGCTATTGCCCAACATAAAGAAGGCGCTTCGCCTCGCGGTTATATAGAAGTTCGACACATTGGTGGATTGGTTTCACATATGTTACAGGATGCTCTGGATGCTTTTGCGCGTATGGATATGGATTTGGCAATTAGTGTTGTTCAGACGGACCGAACAGTCGATATGGAATACTCAACAGCCATGCGCGAACTCATGACTTTTATGATGGAAGATAGTCGAAGTATTAGCCGTGTCCTGAATATTATGTGGTGTTTGCGAGCCTTGGAGCGTATTGGAGATCACGCACGCAATTTGGCTCAGTACGTCATTTATTTGGTGAATGGAGAAGATGTTCGACATTCCAGTCTGGATGCTATTGAGGAAAAAGTGCATCCCAAGGAATAAACCCTTATTTTCTACGTGACTATCAGTACGGTGTCTTGTTAAATAGCTCAATGCCTCTGTCAATGTGACAAAAGAATGGCATTGAGCTATTTTGCTTTTGGGTATTCAATTTTCAAGCTTGCTAATTTTTCATTCAATATATAATATAAATAGGCTAATATCATGCAGGATACAGGAAGAAATCTAACTCATCAGTTAACGCATCAGCTAGGCGCGGCCATTGTTGAAGGTCAGTACGCTATAGATAAGCCATTTCCAACAGAAGCTGAATTATCTACTCAGTTCAATATCAGCCGTAGTGTCACGCGTGAAGCGGTAAAGATGCTGACAGCCAAGGGACTAATTGCTTCAAGACCTCGCCAGGGTATACGGGTTATGCCAGGCACGCAGTGGAATATGTTTGACGCGGATGTTTTATCCTGGACTCTACGTGCTCGCCCGTCGTTGGGTTTGTTACGTGAATTTACTCAGTTGAGAATGGCAATTGAGCCAGAAGCTGCAGCCTTGGCCGCACAGAATTTCAAGGACCAGAAAGCAATGGATTCAATTGCACTGGCTTTACGCAAAATGAAATTGGCTGATGAAGGAAAAGATGATCCTTTAACGACAGATATTGCATTTCATTGCGCGATTTTAGCTGCAAGTAATAATCGATTTTTTATTCAGTTGCGCGAATTTATACAAGTGGCTTTGCGTGTAAGTATTGCCAGTACCAATCAGTTAAAAGGCGTATTAACTGCTAATTATGATGATCACAAACGTATTTACGACGCAATTATTTTAGGAGATGCAGTGGCTGCCGCCCAAGCAGTAAAAACTTTGTTGGCTGAAGTCATGCAGCTGATTGATCTTTCGTTAGAAACAAATAACTGAGTTATAAAAAGTTACTAAACGAAGAGAGATTGGTCATGTTGGATTATTCAGAACACACGAGTTACACACGCTATTCCAGTTTGCAAAATAAAGTGGTGTTTATCACTGGTGGTGCTACCGGAATAGGGGCGGCTTTGGTAGAAGCCTTTGTTGCGCAGGCATCACAAGTCGCTTTTGTTGATATAGACAAAGAAGCTGCTAATACGCTGATTGAAATACTGACGGCAAAAAATGCAGCCGCTAAAAGTTTGCAAGAAAAAGAAATTAAAGTGCCGCTGTTTATTGAGTGCGATGTTAGCAATACTCAACAAATTAAGCATGCAATCGCCGAGGTACAGAAAGCGCTTGGCGACATAGATATTTTGATTAATAACGCTGCCAACGATCAGCGTTATTCAACAGTAGAAATTGATGAGCAGGAATGGATGAGCTCTCTGTCAATTAATTTGCATCCAGCATTTTTTACGGCTCAAGCTGTGTTGCCTATGATGCAAAAAAATGGAGCTGGTGTAATTTTAAATATCAGTTCGATCAACGTGAAGTTTGCACCGGAAAATTTGGTAAGTTACATCACCGCAAAAGCGGGTTTGATAGGAATGACCAAAGCCTTGGCAAAAGACTTCGGCGTGCATAGTATTCGTGTAAATGCCATATTACCTGGATGGGTAGCGACACCAAAACAACTTGAAAAATGGTTAACTCCGGAAGAAGAAAAAAAATTAGTGAATCGTATGTGTATAAAGAAAAGGTTGGCAGCACATGATGTTGCAGCGCTGGCTTTGTTTTTAGCAGCTGATGACGCTGCGATGATTACTGCGCAGGAATTTGTCGTTGATGGCGGCAGAATGTAATTAATAATAATGTAATTTCTCGCAATAAAAATTTCTAATAACAATCTCTTAATAACAGATCCCTGGAGTCATTATGATTTTGAATTCACTCGATATAGGCGTGTTGGTTGCCTACACCTTTATTTTATTGTTTGTCGCCTATTGGGTTTCCCGTGAAAAAAAGGGACATGATAAAAATGCTTCAGACTACTTTATGGCAAGCAAATCGCTGCCTTGGTGGGCAATTGGTGCTTCATTAATTGCATCAAATATTTCAGCAGAACAAATTATTGGTATGTCAGGCTCCGGCTTTGTGATCGGAATGGGGATAGCTGCTTACGAATTAATGGCAGCAATTACCTTAATCATTATTGCCAAGTATTTCTTGCCAATCTTTCTTGCTAAAAATATTTCGACTATGCCGCAGTTTCTGGAGCAACGTTACGATGGCCGTGTTCGAACCATTCTCGCTATTTTCTGGTTGGCACTTTATGTATTTGTGAATTTAACTTCAGTACTCTATTTGGGTTCTTTGGCCATTTCACAATTCCTCGGTGTCGATATGGTTTACGGCATGATCTTTCTCGCGCTATTCTCTATCACCTATTCTATTTATGGCGGATTAAAAGCGGTTGCATTGACCGATATTATTCAAGTCACCTTATTAGTTTTAGGTGGATTATTTGTCAGTTATTTAGCCTTGAATCAAATTTCCGGTGGCGAAGGTGCAATAGATGGCTTTGGTATTTTGCTGGATAAAGCACCTGAAAAATTCGATATGATTTTGTCAAAGGATAATCCTCATTATAAAAATCTTCCGGGTATTTCTGTATTATTAGGTGGGATGTGGATAATCAATATTAGTTATTGGGGATTTAACCAATATATTATTCAGCGTGCATTGGCGGCAAAGAGCGTTCAAGAGGCGCAAAAAGGCATGGCATTTGCGGCTTATGTAAAATTATTTGTGCCTGTTATTGTAGTGCTGCCAGGAATTTGTGCTTTTGTATTGGCTCCGGATTTAACAAAACCCGATCACGCTTATCCAACAATGATGAAGTATTTGCCTCATGGTCTATTGGGTATTGCTTTTGCAGCTTTAGTTGCGGCAATTGCTTCATCACTAAGTTCGATGAGTAATAGTGTTTCAACGATTTTTACAATGGATATTTATAAGAAATTAATTTCTCCCACCGCGAGTGAACATAGATTAGTTTTTGTGGGACGTTTAACAGCATTTGTTGCAATGGTAACGGCTGTAGTTTTAGCAAAACCTTTTGTTGGTAAGTCCCAACAGGCTTTCCAATTTATTCAGGAATTCACTGGATTTTTTACTCCTGGTATTGTTGTCATTTTTGTATTCGGTTTTTTCTGGAAGAGAGCGACTGCTACCGCCGCATTAGTTGCTGCTATTTCTTCATTTGTTCTATCTGGATTTTTTTACTTTTTCTTGCCCGAATTTCCATTCATGGATCGCATCGCAGTCGTATTTGCAATTTGTGTTGCTTTGGCAATTTTGGTAACTTTATTAAGTGGCGCTAAAGTACAAGAAAAAGCCATTGACCTTTCAGATATTAGTTTTAAAACTACAACAGGTTTCAATGTGGCTGCTGTAGGTGTGATTGCAATATTGACTGCAATTTATTCTGTTTGGTGGTAAGGGTTCTATATTTTTCTGCGTAGGTTGGGGTGCAAACCCCAACAGCTTTTCTTGAATAGATCGAATGTTGGGGTTTACACCCCAACCTACAATAAATCCCGCTTTTCCAAATAACGCTCTATTGCCTTTGTTGCTGCTAGAAAACCAAAAGTACCTGTTACCATCACGCTTGATCCAAAACCACTGGTGCAATCCAGTTTCACCCCATCCTGTAAAACCTGTTTGGTCATGCAAACACTGCCATCAGGTTTTGGGTAGATCATTTGTTCGGTTGAATAAACTGCGTCTACACGAAATTTTCGATTGGGATCTCGTGAAAAATTAAAATGACGATAAAGTTGTGTGCGAATTTTAGCGAGCATGGCATCGTTTTGTGTATGGCCAAGGTCACTGACTTGAATTAATCTTGGATCAGTTTTTCCGCCGGAAGAACCGACAGTAATTAAACGAACTTTAATAGCTAAACAATAGGCCACCAAGCGGGCTTTTATGTGTGCAGCATCAATTGCGTCTATCACTACATGATGCTGTGGTCCTATTAATTGAGTCATGTTTTTATCGTCAAGAAAATCCTCGACTGATTCTATGCAAATATCCGGATTAATATCTTTAAGCCTTTCAGTAATAATTTGATTTTTGGATTTACCGATGGTGGATTGCAATGCATGTAATTGACGATTGGTATTAGTGGTACAGACTTCATCCATTTCGATGAGTGTAATTTTGCCAACGCCGGATCGTGCCAAAGCTTCTGCCACCCAAGTGCCAACTCCACCTAAACCCACTAAGACAAAATGTGCTTGTGATAAAGCATAAAGCGCATCTTGTCCGTATAGCCGTGCGATTCCACCAAAGCGTTGTTGGTAGGCTGAAGATAATGTTTCTGCCATAGGTGGGTCGCCAAAGAATCAATAAACTTTTATTGTACAAGATGACGTGATCAGAATAAATTTCAATTCCGATCTATTGGCAAATAAGTTGAAAGAAATAATAGTTAATAACCAAGTGTTAAGAGTCAAGAGGTTAAGAACCATGTGCGATGAAAAATCCCGACATAGTATTATGCATGTCGGGATCTTGTAGCGATGGAATTTATTAAACCAAGTCTTTATCCGTGGCAAATGACAACGCAAATGATTTGGGGCCAACGTTGACTGCACCGGTCATGCTCATCATAGACAACATGGTTTTGATTTTATAGCGTGCACAAAAATCACGGAATTCGAGCAGAATAGGTTCATCTTTAATTTCTTCTAGTAGGCCCCCATAACTCATTGCGATTACTTCGCTGGTTAAACCTTGTTCAACTTGTTTTTTGACATGGTCAAACAATTTTTCAAGAGCGCCAAGAAATCCTTTGCCCGTATCGATTTTATCGGTGGCGCCTCGATACAGTTGAACGATTGGACGAATATTTAACATATTGGCCAGTTTAAAATTGATCCAGGAAATGTTGTTGTCTGCTTTGCGCAAATGACGACGGTCGCGCATATAAGACAAATCATTGGGAATTAAATAGCCATAGATTTGGTCGCGCATATTATCAATATCACGTAAGGCGCGATTAATCGGAATATTTTCGGTATGAATGCGCTTTACCAGTTCATAAACTAACAAAGCATGTCCAGTAAACATAGACATTGAGTCGTATAGTCGAATACGAAATGGCACGCGTCCTGGTTCGTTTTTTTCCATTTCACGAAACTTGGGCTCGTTCACCATAGCAGCTTCAGATACGCGCTTATAAACTTCACTTTTGCGGCTATTAATAGTGACGACTTGTACCAAATCATATTTGGGCAATAGCCGGTCACGCAAAATATCCGTCATATCATTAACTGACAAAGGGTCAGATTGGGCAAGACCGTACTGATCTTTTGAATGATGCTTATAAAAATTCAACATGGTTTGTGGATCGCGATAATCCAAAGTTTGGCCATCTTTATGTTTAATATAAATCGGCAACACTTCTATGTTGTGTTGTTGAATAAATTTAGCCGGTAAATCACAAGTTGAATCGACTGCGATACAAGTACGGTTTGACATGATTACTTCTCCTGGTACGAGGTAAGTCTGGTTATTGAGCGTCAATATCTTTTTCTTTGGATGTTGTCAGTTTGTATCGAATGCCAATTAAGTCACAGTCGCAAATGACACTATGATTTGTGAGGATTGGAGGAAACTAATGTGAGATATGGCTTACGCGAATAGGACAAAAGTCGATTTTGACTTGAATGGTTTAGATAGAGTGGGGAATACCGAATTGAAATTTGGCTCCACCGAGTGAAGATCGGCCAACCTGAATTTTACCGTTGTAACCTTGCACTATGTCGGTAGCAACGGATAAGCCTATGCCTTGGCCGGGTAAATTGGTATCCAGCCGTTGGCCTCGCTTGAGTATTCGGTCCTGGTCTTCTGAAGGAATGCCAGGGCCATCGTCTTCAATGTTGACCCATAGATAATCATTGTCCCTGTAGCTGCTAACGACAACCTGTGATTGGCCGTATTTACAGGCGTTTTCTAACAGATTACCCACTAGCTCCATCATGTCCTGTTCGTCACCCATCAAGGTAGAGTTGGGGGCCAGTTGTCTGTCGATCTTAATGTTTTTCTCTGCATAAACTTTATGTAAGGCCTTTATTAAACGATCAACCAATGGTTCAAGTCTCGTGCGCCTCACAGTTCCGGTTTGTTGACTCGAAACGGCTTTTTGCAATTGATAGCTAATGACCTCATTCATGCGCTGAATTTGATCGTGCACCAATTGCTGGGTGTCTTGTTGCTGGCTATTGCCCAGCTGACTTTGCAATACAGCCAAAGGAGTTTTAAGGCTGTGAGCCAAGTCGGCAAGGCTATTTCTATAGCGTGTCCTCAATGAATGTTCTCTTGCCAAAACCTGATTTAAATTATCGATAACCTTTTGCAATTCGCGCGGATGGTTGCCTTCAATTTTATTGCTATCGCCACTTTGCATAGAGTGCAGCGCGCTGGCTAATCTGCTTAGGGGGCGTAACCCAAATCGTAAAATTATGGTTTGTGCAATCAAGAGAAAAAGTGCAGCCGCGCCAAGCCATCTCCAAAGTTCACCGCGATAAGCGGCGAGTTCTGAACGAAAAGATTTGCCGCTATGAACTACAACAAATCTATATGGATGCGACTTATTTTGGGAGTCTTCCCAAATAGAATCATAACGCGCAACAAAATAGGTGCGCCCAAATAAAGGCAATTCGTCCATGACCATTTTGCCTGGTTTGTCGCTATGGGAAACCTGATCGTAACTTGGCATTTCTTTGAGTGAAGAGGAGTTGGAGCTCCACACAACTTTTTTCTTGGCATTAAAAATATAAGCGTATAAACCTGAATTTTGACGTTCAAAATCCGCTTCATACAAGGTTAGCGGCATGCGTAAATCTTTGTATTTGGAATTTTCTACATTGGGCATTTCCGCAACACTGAGTAATAAGTTGATATGCGCACGCAAACGTAACTCTTCGGCTTCGATGAGTCCTTGATAAAAAGCCCGATCAAGAAAGAATCCCGTCAACCCCAGAAATGAAGGCAGCAAAAAAATCGACGCAAAAAACAAGCGTGATGAAATAGAAGAGAAGGGTGATCTCATTGTTGAATATCAGGGTTGAATCTGTAGCCTAATCCACGTTGAGTGGAAATTAAATTTAAACTGGAATCGGGATCTAATTTTTTGCGCAGGCGTCCAACAAATACTTCGATGACATTGCTATCGCGGTCATAATCCTGAGCATAAAGATGTTCAGTTAATTCGAGTTTGGAGACATTTTTACCCGCATGCATGGCTAAATAAGTCAGTGTATTGTATTCAAAACTGGTGAGCTCAACTTCACTATTATTTCGAAAGACTCTTTTTGCGCTGGTATCAATACTGATAGGGCCATAACGTAATACAGGTGAGGCGTGACCACTGGCGCGTCGCAGAAGTGCGTGAATGCGCGCACGCAATTCTTCCGGGTGAAAAGGTTTAGTCAGGTAATCATCAGCACCGGCTTCCAAGCCTTCAACTTTATCTTGCCAATTGCTACGTGCAGTTAAAATCAACACAGGAAAATTGCGGGATTTTGCGCGCAACTGACGAATCACTTCCGTCCCTTGCATTAATGGCAACCCTAAATCAATGATTGCCAAATCATAATCATATTCAGTGCCGAGAAATAATCCGTCCTGACCGTCGGCGGCACTGTCACATGCATATTTTTCTTGTTCAATCAGTGAAACAATTTGCTCACGCAAGGCTTTTTCATCTTCAACAACCAGAATACGCATATCTGGAATCCTTAATTAATCTGAAAGTTTGGAAAGTTGACCGGTGTTGGCATTTACATAAATAGTTTTCATGTGGCCAGTTTTTAGAATTTTAACTCTATATTTAGCGTTATTTTCTTGCAGGGTAACGCTCATAATTTGTCCTGAATATTTCTTTTCAACCAGTTCTGCTGCTGCTGCAGCCGATAACCTGGGGGCAGTTTTTGTCGGTGCAGAACTTACATATTGGTTAGTAGTGTCCTGAGTATCTGACTTGATATTATCGGGCAGCAATAACTCATCGGCTTGTCCGAAATATGAAAAACCAATGAAAATACAAAACACAATAAATCGCATAAATCATCCGCTTATAAATTCAAAGACGAAATGGCGGTCAGTACAATCCTTTGAGATGGGTACTATCCTTTGAACCGCGCCAAAGGTCAAATCTTCTACTGGTTAATCAAGTCGAATATCAACTCGTATTGAGCTGCCTGGGTGGCGAGGTGACTCAGTGTAAAAAACGCGTCCGTTATAGCTATAGCCAACGTCATAGCCCACTAATTCGCGGCGATATTCAGTTCGGTAACTGGTGCGGCAAACTTCGCGGTCTTGGTACTGGGTTTGGCCACCGGCATACGCTATGTTCTGACCTATCTGGGCGCCAGTAATACCTCCGAAAAATGCATCATGTCTACCACCCACTTCATGACCAATTGCAGCACCAATGAGTCCGCCGACAATTGCGCCTGTGGCGACATCATGACGGCTGGCTGAGCGGTAGCTGGTACGCTCAACTCCACAGTTTTCATAGGGGGTATCCACGGCCACTTGACGATAAATGGGTTCTGCCGAGACAACGCGTGCGTAGACCGCTGGCCTTTCATAAACAGACCTTTCATAAACAACGGTTCTTACTTGAGCGTAATTATGGTGCCCGTGGTGGTGCCCTTTGTTATGACCTCTATCAGCCAATACTAAAGGGGAAGCCAATAAGCTCAGGCTGGTAATCAGGGTAGCGATTGAAAATTTCATCTGTTGCCTCCAAAGAAATATCATCAGGACAAGGCCAGATTATCCCTTTGAGACTGAACAGGAACTGAAATGTCAGTGTGAATTACTCCGCATATTCTGCTTCGCGAATCACTGCTAAAAACTCATCGCCGAAACGTTTTAATTTGCTTTCGCCAACACCGGTGATGCTTCGTAATTGCTCAGATGAAAGGGGGCGGAATTCGAGCATTTCGCGTAGGGTAGCATCGTGAAAAATAACGTAGGGTGGAACGCTGTGTTCTTCGGCAAGACGTTTGCGGCAGGCGCGTAATGCGTTCCAGAGTGATTGATCTTCGGCTTCGATGGAATCAGAAATATTCGCGCGGCGTGGTGAGGTAACAGCGATTTTAATATCGCGGCGTAAATAAATTTTTTCTTCTGCGCGCAAATAAACCCGGCAGGATTCATTTAACAATAATCCGCCAAAGCCATCGCTATTGACATCCAGCAATCCGCGCGCAACGAGTTGACGAAAAATCGATTTCCATTCGTCGGCGCTCAAGTTTTTGCCGATACCATAGGTGGAAATTTGTTGATGTTGGAATTGCAAAATCTTTTCGTTATTGCTGCCGCGCAATACATCAATAACATGTCCCGCACCAAAACGTTGGCCGGTACGGTAAACACAAGAAAGCGCCATTTGTACAGCTTGGGTCGCGTCCCAGGTTTCGGGTGGGCTTAAACAGCAGTCACAATTTCCGCAGGGTTTGGTTTGCTTTTCACCAAAATAACGCAATAAAGTTTGTCGGCGACAACTGGTAATTTCACATAAACCCAACATGGCATTTAATCGCTGTTGTTCGTTGCGTTTAAATTCTTCACTGCCTTCGGACTGTGCCATCATTTGCCGCAGTTTGACCACATCTTCCAAGCCGTAAAGCAATAAGCCAATCGCCGGTTCGCCATCACGACCTGCGCGTCCGGTTTCCTGATAATAAGCTTCGATACTTTTTGGTAAATCCAAATGCGCCACAAATCGCACATCAGGTTTATCTATGCCCATACCAAAGGCGATAGTCGCCACCATAATAATATTGTCTTCACGTAAAAAACGTTCCTGATTTTTCTGACGAATTTGTGATGACAAACCAGCGTGATAGGGCAGGGCAGTAAAACCTTCATTACTTAACCATTCGGCAATTTGATCGACTTTATTGCGCGATAAACAATAAACAATGCCGGAATTGCCCGCATGTTCTTCACGCAGAAAGCGCATCAATTGAATTTTTGGATTATTTTTTTGGGTGATGCGATATTGAATATTCGGACGATCAAATCCGCTGATAAATTGTTTTGCATCTTGCAATTGCAGCCGTAAGATAATTTCGTCGCGCGTGCGAATGTCGGCAGTTGCTGTTAACGCTATACGCGGAACATTCGGAAATTCGCGATGCAATAATTCCAGTTTTAAATAATCCGAACGAAAATCATGACCCCATTGGGATACACAATGGGCTTCGTCTATAGCAAATAATGAAATCTGTATTCGATGAAATAATTCCAGCGTGCGCGGCTGAATCAAACGTTCAGGCGCAACATAAAGCATATCCAGTTCGCCGCGTTCCAAGGCCAATTCAATTTGCCAAGCCTCTTGTGCTGACAGCGACGAATTTAAAAATCCTGCACGCACACCCAACTCATGTAAAGCACTGACTTGATCCTGCATCAGTGCAATGAGCGGCGAAATCACAATGCCCACGCCCTCGCGAACCAATGCAGGAATTTGATAGCACAAAGACTTACCGCCACCTGTTGGCATCAATACCAATAAATCATCACCAGCAACCAATGCATCAATAACAGCCGCCTGCGGCCCACGGAATTCGTGGTAACCAAAAACGGTATTTAAAATTGAGAGGGGAGTGTTCATCATTAAATCATCAGTGCTGTGACTGTCCATGTCGTAAAGAAGTGAGTGAGTATACTGGGTGCCGACGAATCGCACCATTACTTCTCTATTTCGGTGATTTTTAACCGACACTCTTTTGCATAGTATGAAACATCAGCGCACTGATTCAGTGGCAGTAAAATAATATTAAAATTGTCTGAGTCAAGGTCAATATTCATTAATCTAAATCCTTTTTGCTGGCAAAGCTGATTGGCAATGGCAAATATTTTCTGTGTATTATGGTTTACCTTGGCTTCATCTAATAATGGGATATTGCATATCCCTTTGCTTAAGGTATCAATTGCATATTGAAGATCTTCAGGTGTGAATTTCCAATCCAGCGTGAATAAATAATCATTTTGTTCGAGCAGTTCACAGAGAATGGTTTTGTATAGATCACGAGTTGGTTCATCTATATTCAAGCTTTTCATAAAAGCTTGATTTCCGTCAAAATATTTAACCGGAGCAATAGCAGATTGATAAACACTCTCAGAAATTTTCGTTGCTAATTCACCAGGTTCCAGTATGTGATTAATTAGAGCGTCTATAGAAGGCTGTTTAATTCTATTCCCTTTAATATGTGCAAACCTTTCAAGAATAGGTTTGGTGACACCAAGGTAATCCACCAACTGTAAAAATCCACTTATAATTTTTTGCAATTCGTGTTCAGAAGTGATCAGTGATTTTTTTAGTTTTTCAGTGCGGTTATCTGTCATAGTCAATTCTGAATCCCATCGAACGACTTCAATGCTGTTGTCAATTAATACAATATAGTATTTGTGATTTTCATTTTTTAAGGCGATGTTTTTAGGTATGTAAACTTCGCCATACTCTTTATGCAGATAAAAAATATCTTTCGCTCGCCATGAAAAACTATCAAGCGCCGTCTTGTTTGTGTTTGCCAATGACACGCCACAGATATCCAAACCCAGAATTTTTTCAAGAATGTTGATCTCTATTTGGTTATAGAGTTGGAAATTATTGTTTGATTGGGTTGTGATCAGGCTTCTATCGTTGTAATAAATATTGCTCATGCGGAACTCCAAAATCCGGGGCGCGAGTATAACCAACTAGCATCCATCTTCCAAAAACCATTATATTTAACCAAATGGTTGACAATTAATTCGCGACGAGGAATACTTAACCATATGGTAAACAATCAAAACGAACAACTAAATGCGGTCTTTCATGCGCTTTCTGATCCCACAAGGCGGGCGATGATTGCACGGCTGGCAGAAGCGCCCTGCGGCATCAGCGAGCTGGCAGCGCCGTTTGATATGACATTGGCGGCAGTGTCCAAGCACATCAAGGTGTTGGAAGGTGCGGGGTTGGTATTGCGCAATATTCAGGGGCGCAACCACACCTGCCAGTTGGATACGCGCCCCATGCTGGGCGGCATTGAATGGTTGCGTCATTACGAACAATTCTGGAATCAACGCCTGGATGCATTAACGGCGGCGTTGTTGGCTGAGGATCAAACCCTTCAGAAAGATGACAGAAAAAAATAGCTCAATTACGCCTGCGCGATTATGTCGAGACAGGAAAAGCTTTCACTGAATGATTTAAAAATTGATAACTGGAATTAAGGAGTCTGCTATGAATGATTATGCTGTGTTAACCGCACCGGATACTTTACGAATCGAACGTTTGTTGCCGGGCCCGATTGAACGCGTATGGCAATATTTAACGGATTCCGACAAACGCGAAACTTGGCTCGCTGTCGGTAGTGTCGAACAATCGGTGGGTGGAAAAGTCGAGCATACATTTCGCAATTCCGAACTCAGTCCTGAAAATGATATTCCTCCTCCCAAATATTCTCACTGTGCAGGTGATATGAATATGCTCGGTAAAGTCACCCATTGGGAGCCAACCCGTAAACTCGCGTATATTTGGAATGCAGGATCAGAAGCAGAATCAGAAGTCACTTTCGAGTTAACTGCGCATCAGGGGCAAGTGAAACTGGTGTTAACACATCGTCGCATTACCAATCCAAACGAATTTCTTTCCACTATCAGTGGCTGGCATACACATCTCAATATTTTGCGCGATCGCTTGCAAGGTAAAACACCAGAAGGTTTTTGGAAAGTGCATACAAAGTTGGAAAAAGAATACGCGGAGCGTTTGGCGAATTAATTTTTTATTTCGATCATGACTGGTTTGCGAATAATGCAAACCAGTCACGCATTGAGTGCTTTTATCGCGATAATTTCCAAGCACGATAGAGACTCAAACCCGCCATAAACACCAGAAATAAACCCACCCAAAATAAACCAATCTCTATAACCTTATTGGTGATTTGCATAGTGTCCAAATGTTCCTGAGTTTTGGAAATGTCTACAACAACCGGATTGATTCGACTGATAATCAACAGAAGAATGGCTGTTGCAAAAGACACTATTGCATCCAATATCAAGGTCGTAACTGTCCAGTAGCGGTAAATCAGTTTCCATATGCCGAGAATGATAGAAGCAATCACAACCGCAGACAGTATAGGTATCCATGTTGTTACCGGCTCGGCAAAAATAATAGTTAACCCTTTCAGTTGTATAGACGACATCCACAAACTGTAATTCAGCAGCAACAGAAAAAATACATCCGTTGCGAATTCAACACTTTGTTCGCAGGTACTGATTCTTTGCCATGATTGAGTGGCCCGTGGCAACTTTTCAGGCGACCAACATTGGTAAGGATCAAAATATTTTTTTCCGCCTACTGGATTACTCAACAAATAAAAAACGCCAGTAACAGCAGCAAACATGATCAGTGATTTATGAATCATCTCGAAGAAAAAATTGGCGATCGACAAATCTCCACTATTGAGTAAATGAGTGCCGAGCTGAATCATCGCGAGGATAAATACCAGAATCAATCCGTAGTGCAGTGTTTGTTTGTAAAAAGGGAAAAGTTCAGTGCTAACAAGTTGTTGCCCAGTCAAAAAACTCCCCGCGACTTTTTGCGGGTGCCCGAGATTTTTCAGAACAGCCGACACTTCTTCTTCATTAGGTTCACGGCCTTTTTCTTCAGCAATAGCTTCTAACTTATCGAGAATATTGGCTCTCAGTTCGCGCGTAATTTCTTCGCGGCGACTTTCAGGTAATGCCTGCGCAACGGCATGCATATAACGATCAATGAGTTTCATTTCCAGCCTCCAAAATTTTGCTTACATGATTGTTTAATTGCAGCCACTCAGCGCTCAGGCTTTCAAGCAAAGCCGAACCCTCGGGGGAAAGCTGGTAATAACGACGCTCACGCCCTTCACCTTGCTGCCATTCACTGGTTAATAAACCTTGGTCAGCCAAACGGCGCACCAAGGGGTAAAGCGTCCCTTCATCTATATCCAGGCCCGCATCCTGTAATTGCTTGCGCAGGGAATATCCGTAATGCGGCTGCCGCAAAGACCCCAACACCGCCAATACCAAAATCCCCCTCCGCAATTCCTGCCTAAGCTTTTCAAACTGTTCATCTGACATACTGTGCTCCGTATACTATGCATTACACAGTAAATACTATGCATCACACAGTAGATGTGCAAGCTATTTTTAAAATATTTTTGGGATTACAGATAACTTATTAAAAATCAATGAGATAGGTTTATTGTGTGATGAGTGGCAGTGGGTCGATATGGTTAAAAAACTGAAAAATCTGTACACGAGGATTTTGTCATGTCGAAAAAAGTGAGTTTTTTCAACATGAGATGCTGGACATGTTTATGCAATCGACATAACCTGTGTTCATGTCGAAATTTTTGCATTTTTTAAACATGAGTGAGCAGCCAAATGATAGATGTGACTTTTGATCCCAATCAGCCTTACAACCATTTACCCAAGTTGCCGCCCAATACGCTTTTGGAAACTGCCCCTATTCTCAAAGCTTGTATTGGTGCGCGTGCTGCACTGGCAGAACTCCGACAAGCGGGGGAGTTGTTACCCAGTCAAAGTTTGTTGATCAACATGCTGCCGTTACTTGAAGCAAAAGACAGTTCGGAAATTGAAAACATAGTCACCACTAATGACCGCCTCTTTCAATATGCAGAAAATGGTGAAGAGGCACAGGCTGATCCTGCCACAAAAGAAGCTTTGCGATACAGAACTGCACTTTACCAAGGCTTTAAAGCACTTAAAGATCGTCCACTCAACACATCCACTGCTGTGACTGTTTGCTCCACAATCAAGGGAATGTCCATGGATATTCGCAAAATTCCCGGCACCAGCATCATGAACACGGCGACATCAGAAGTGGTTTATACACCGCCAGTGGGTGAACAAGTTATTCGGGATTTACTCGGAAATTGGGAAACTTACTTGCATGCCGATGATGATTTGGATCCTTTAATTCGCATGGCAGTTTGTCATTACCAGTTTGAAGCTATACATCCATTTCTGGATGGCAATGGCCGCACAGGGCGGGTATTAAATAGTTTGTTTTTAATCGAACGGGGTTTGTTGACCTTACCTATTTTGTATTTGAGTTATTACATTCTTCGCCACAAAAATAATTACTACCGTTTATTGCGCGAAGTAACGAGCGAACAAAACTGGCAAGACTGGGTGATCTATATGCTCACCGCCGTAAAAGAAACCGCGAGTTGGACAACACGTAAAATCAGCGCTGTGCGTGAACTCAACGAGCACACTGCCAACTATATTCGTCAGGCATTACCTAAAATATACAGCCGTGAATTGGTCGATAAAATTTTCGAACAACCTTACTGCCGCATACAAACCCTGGTCGATGCCAATATCGCCCAACGCCAAACTGCATCCGGCTATCTAAAAAAATTGGTAGATATCGGTGTGCTAAGCGAAATTCCTGCGGGCAAAGAAAAATTATTTGTACATCCGAAGTTGATGCAATTGATGACAACGGATAATGATGAGTTTGTTCGGTATTTTGTGTAGTTAAACAAGGCTATTCCCAAACCCCTTGAACCTAGGCACAATCCGTCAACTCGCTGGATGCAGGATGGAATAATGAATAACGACCGGAACCCGCATAACGCCTTACCCCAATCGGGGTGCTCGAATGGCTAACCTTTGGCAAGAAGATGAGTTGCTACTCACGCTGCATTTATATTGCCGCACGCCCTTTGGGAAATTACACAAAAGTAATCCTGACGTTATTGAGTTAGCCAAAATCATTGGTCGCACGCCATCTGCCGTAGCCTTAAAAGCTGTTAACTTCGCAAGTTTAGATTCATCAATTCATCAAAAAGGGATGAGTAACACAAGCAAGGCTGACCGGGTGCTTTGGGATCACTTTATGCAAAATTCCACTGATGTTGCAGAACAAGCCGAAGCACTTTATGAATCACGAATTAAAATCCCAGAACCTATCAAACCAATTTATGAAATAAGAGAGCCGAGATTTCCAATCGGTGATACTGAAACTCTGCGAACGGTGAAAACTCGCCGCGTACAAGCATTTTTCCGAAGAACAGTTTTAGAAAGCTACAACCACCGCTGCGCAATTTCTGGTTTAGCTATTCCTGAATTATTAGTCGCCAGCCACATAATCCCTTGGTCCGAAGACGAATCTCGCCGCGCCGACCCAACCAACGGCATTGCGTTGAATGCACTTTACGATAAAGCTTTTGATAGAAAGCTAATTTCTTTTGATGAGAATTTTAGATTGGTGCTTTCTGAGCGAATTAAAAAACAATCGAATGATGAAATGGTTAGGGGGTATTTTTTAAAGTATGAAGGTAAAGAATTGGAAATGCCTTATAGATTTTTGCCGGATATTAATACATTAGAATTTCATTACAACTCTATGACTAAATATAATAATTTGGTCAATTGATTAATATTTGTGGTAGCAGTTACTTAGGATAAAACATGAAAAAGAAATTTACAGCTATAGATTTGTTTTGTGGAGCTGGCGGGTTAACCGTCGGTTTAAAAAAAGCTGGCTTCAAAGTAATCGCAGGCGTTGAGTTTAATCCTTTAGCGGCAGAAGCATATTTATTAAATCATAGGGATCATTTGCTTTTTCAAAAAGACATACGAAAGCTTTCTCCGTATGAGGTTATGGCAAAATTAAATATTAAACCTGGTGAATTAGACTTGCTGGCTGGCTGCCCTCCTTGTCAAGGATTTTCTTCACATCGCACAAGAAATAAATCATCTTCCATTGATGATGAAAGAAACGATCTGATATTTGAGTTTCTCAAATACATAGAAGCTTTTCTACCAAAAACAGTAATGATGGAGAATGTTCCAGCTTTAGCAAAAGATGAGCGAATAATTAAAATGGTTACTAAGCTTAGAAAAATTGGTTACTCCATTGATGAAAATTCTATTCAAATTAAAGATGCTGCTAACTACGGAGTCCCTCAGCGCCGAAAAAGATTAATATTCAAAGCTTCTAAATTTGGAAAAATTGAAAACCCTCATACTGCTAGAAAAAAAATTACTGTTAAAGATGCAATTAGTAATTTATGTGAGGCGGGTAAAAGTGGTGATTGGTTACATGACTATCCTGAGTTTAGGACCGAAAAAACGAAAAAATTGATTTCATTGATTCCGAAAGATGGCGGATCAAGATCAGATTTACCACTTGAATATTGGCTTCCTTGTCATAAAAATAATCCCGGTGGATATAAAGATGTTTATGGAAGAATGTGTTGGAATGATGTGGCTCCAACTATTACGGGGGGGTGTACAAATCCATCTAAAGGGAGGTTTTTACATCCCGAATTTAATAGGGCCATAACTTTAAGAGAAGCAGCGTTATTGCAGACTTTTCCGAAAAAATATAAATTCCCAGTTAATGCAAGTAAGGATGATATTGCATTGATGATTGGAAATGCACTGCCCCCAGAATTTATTCGACGACAAGCAATAGAATTTAAAAAGCACTTAACAACAATAAAAGGGTAACGATATGACTGACTTCGAATTAAGATTTGATCCAAAAACAATCGAGCATCTGGGCGTTAAAATGTATTCTACGCTTCCCCCTGCATTGGCAGAGTTGATTTCAAATGCTTATGATGCAGATTCAGAGACTGTTACGATTTCCTTTCATGAACAAAATAAAGAGCCGAAGTCTATTACCATAATCGATAGTGGTACAGGGATGAGTGCTGATGATATACAAAATAAATTTTTAGTAATAGGAAGGAATAGGCGAAATGAAGAAGGAGATAAGCCATCAGAAAAATATCAGCGACTACCTACAGGTAAAAAAGGGCTTGGAAAATTGGCCTTATTTGGTCTCGCTAAAGAAATTACAGTGGATACTGTTAAAGATGGCTTTAGAAATCGTTTTGTTCTTAATTGGGATAATCTTCTTTCTGCTCAAGGGAAATACAATCCAAAATCAGAAATTCAAAATGAAAAAACTGACAAGTTAAATGGAACAACTATAAAGTTATCTTCTTTAAAAAGGAAAACTCCTTTTGATATTGAAAGTTTAGCAGACAATCTATCTAAAATTTTTATTATTGATTCTAATTTTTCAATTGAATTGAAGAGTACCGATGGTGAATCAGTAATAATTGACAATGAAAGGAAATATAAAAATATTGAGGCTCAATTTTCTTGGACAGAAGAAGACTTAATAGTGTTTGATAGCGAATATTACTCAAAGATTCAACTGAAATTTATAACCGCAAAAACCCCCATCCCTCCTAACTCTGGGCTTCGCGGGATAACTCTTTTTTCCAGAGGTAAATTAGTCAACGCACCAGAATATTTTGCATCAAGTACTTCAAGTCATTTCTTTCAGTATCTTACCGGATGGATCAAGGCAGATTTTATTGATTTGGTAGATGAAGATGTTATCGCTACTAACAGGCAATCTGTAAACTGGGATCACCCAGAGATGTCTAAACTTAGAGAGTTCTTATCAACTTTAATAATGGATGTAAGCAGACAGTGGAGAGAAAAAAGAACAACAAAGAAAGATAGCGACTTTAAAGATAGCACGGGCATTGATAAGGAAAAATGGATTTCTACTCTTCCCTCAGAAGTAAAGAAATCTGTAGAGAAAATTGTAGATAGCATGTCCAAAGACGAGGGGGTTTCCGAGACATATGTGCCGATAATTAAGGCGCTGCATGATATAGTTCCTGAATATCCACTTCTACATTGGCGACATCTTAATGTTGCGTTGAGAAATAGAATAAAAAATTATTATGAAAACAGACAATATGGGGAAGCAGCAGATCAAGGTATTAAAATATTTTGTGAAGAAATCCGAAAAATTACCGGACTTGTTACGGACGGAGCACAACTTACAGGTGATGCGTTTGGGGGGAATACACCTAGAGTCATAGTTGCTGATATTGCTACTGAATCAGGATCTAACATCCAAAAAGGTCAAGATCATCTATCAAGAGGCCTAATACAGGGGTTTAGAAACCCAATTAATCATGCTCCTATTGATAGCGTGGTTCCTTCTATATTTACTGAGCTGGATTGTTTGAATATTTTAAGCCTTATTTCTTATTTAATGACCAAATTGGATAACAGAAAAAAATAGCGAGTAGCCTGTATGGAGTGAAACGGCTTGCGGAGTTGTTTTTATAAATTCGTCAAATGAAAAGTTGAAATCAAAACCCCCGCATTACGCTTCGCTTCATACGGGCTACGGAAATCAAATTAAATGAGATTAGGGAAAAATATGGAAGAGTTAATTAATCGTGTTAGGTCTGCGGAAAAGAAAGGATTGTTTGGGGCTAAAAAGCTGTTTACCTATGGGAACATTATTTCGGAAGTTGAACTTGCTGGTATTGAAACTGAATTAGGTTCTAAAATTCCAGACGAAATTCGCTTGCTTATAATCGAATTAGGAGAAGGCTCAATAAATGATTTACGAATTCATGGAAAAGATGGCATTCATCCTTTTGATGATGAGTGTGGAGAGGTTGATGGATTTATAACATTCGCAAGCGATGAGATGGGAATTTACTATGCTTATTCGCCCCATTCAGATGATCCCAATAAAATTTATTATGTCTGCCACGATTCCGCTGGATATTGTGTTGTGGCCGATGACGCAGAGGAATTTCTTGCTGGCTTCGTCAATCGCGGCTTTAGCATTGTCGATTATGTTGCGGACTTGGATTTGATTGAGATATGAACGCATGCCTGCGTAGCCCGTATGGAGTGAAGCGGAATGCGGGGTTGTTTTTATAAATTCGTTGCATGAAAATTTGAAATAAAAAATCAAAAGCCCCGCATTACGCTTCGCTGCATACGGGCTACGGTATAGGAATACAAGGAGTTGTTATGGTGCTTTATCGACGGAATCGGGTTAAGGGTGGGTGTTATTTTTTTACGGTGACGCTGAAGGATCGGAGTTCGCGTTTGTTGGTTGAGCATATTGCGGAATTGCGCGATGTGTTTCGGCAGGTGAAGGCGCGTATGCCATTTCACATAGATGCAATTGTTGTTTTGCCCGATCACATTCATGCAATTTTTATATTGCCTGAAGGCGATGATAATTATTCGTCACGCTGGCGATTAATCAAATCACTCTTTACGCAAAAGCTGGTGAAAAAAGGTGTGCCGATTGCAGCTAATGACGCGGGTGAATATAACCTGTGGCAGCGGCGATTTTGGGAGCACACTATTTTCGACACCGCCGATTTACGCAACCATATTGATTACATTCACTACAACCCGGTCAAGCATGGGCTTGTTGAGCGCGCATCGGATTGGCCGCACTCCAGCTTTCATCAATATATTCGCAATGGAATTTCGCCAATCGATTGGTAGCCCGTATGGAGTGAAACGGAATGCGGGGTTGTTTAAAAATTCGTTACATGAAAAGTTGAAATCAAAAGCCCCCGCATTACGCTTCGCTGCATACGGGCTACGAAAAAAAGGTACGTTATGAAAACCCCCCTCACCGAAACCAGCAAATTTTTAAGCTACGTCTTACGTCACGAGCCGCAAGCGATTGGTATCACACTTGATTCGCAAGGTTGGGTGTCGATTGATGAATTAATTCAAGCGGCAAATAAATCCGGTAAAAGTTTTGATCGGGAATTGATTGAGCGAGTGGTGGAGTCGAGTGAGAAAAAGCGGTTTACGCTTTCGGATGATGGAAAATGTATTCGGGCGGCGCAGGGGCATTCTACGGAGGCGGTGAATATTGAATATCCGCCGCGGGTACCGCCGGAATTTTTGTACCACGGGACGGCGAGTCGTTTTTTGGAATCCATTCGTAAAGAAGGATTGCAAGCGCAGCAGCGGCATCATGTGCATTTGTCGGAAAATGTAAAAACGGCTACTGAAGTAGGGCAGCGATATGGTCAGGTTAAGGTATTGATTATCGCGGCGGGATTAATGCATCAGCAGGGATTTATTTTTTATTGTTCGGAAAATAATGTTTGGTTAACTGAAGAAGTGCCGGTGAGGTTTATTGAGGGGATTTGATTAAATCCAGACCTGTATTGAACACTATAGTTACCAATTTCATAGATTTTGATAACTATAGTGTTCACTAAAAAAATCACTAATCCTTTTTCGGTATCTGCAATATTGCATCCAAAGCGGGTTTTGCTGAACCGTCTCGGTTCCAAAGTAAAGGATAGTTGGTGCGGCCGAAAATCGGGTAATCGTTTTTCCAGTTCATGCCGTCGTGGATTCCCCAGAAAGTGACGCGATCAATTTTGTCGCGTTTTTTGTAAAAGATCTCGAATAATTCTTGATAGCGTTTGGTGAGTGCAGTTTGCACATCAGCAGGTAAACCATTTTTGTAAGGGTCGAGATATTCTTCAAATTCTTCTTCTTGAAATTGTGGGTGCAGCATACCTGAACCGATAATTTGTCCTTCACGTGTTAAGGGTAAAACGTCGACATCCAATTCGGTGATCATCACTTTTACACCTAATGCGGCATAGGCATCAATGGCCTCTTCTATGTAGGTGTTTTTCGGATAGTTTAAACCCCAGTGACCTTGAATGCCGACGCCATCAATTTTAATGCCTGCGGCTTGTAACATTTTTACCATGCGCACTATGCCGTCGCGTTTTGCCGGGCGCCATGCATTGAAATCGTTGTAATAAAGTTCGGTGTCCGGTGCGTATTGATGTGCAAATTTAAATGCCGCTTTAACTAACTCATCACCATTGCCAAAGGCTTTCACCCAGGCGGTATTTTCGCGGTAGTTACCATCATCACCAATCACTTCATTGACTACATCCCAAGCGTTGACTTTGCCTTTGAAATGACCTGCAATTTTTTCTATGTGGCGGCGCAATACATCCATTTGTTGTTCAGGTGTATTCGGGTGGCCTTTGCCATCGGTAAAAAACCAGGCTGGAGTTTGGTTATGCCAAACCAGTGTGTGGCCGACGATAAACATTTTATTTTTTTTGCCCTGTGCAATAAATTCATCTGCGGGGCCGAAATTAAACACATTGGGCTGAGGATTAATGATTTCAGCTTTCATCACATTCTCTGGTGTGATGGTATTGAAGTGTTTTTGTATTAAGGGGTTCCAGGCTTTATCAGCTCCGGAAGAAATGTCCTGACTTATGGCGACACCCATTTTGAATGAATTTTTATAAGCATTTTTTAAGCTGTCCTGATCCTTCGCGAAGGCTTGTAAACCTACTAGACAGGCGAGAATTACTGATAGGTGTATGCTGTTTGTATACGTTTTCCTCATTGTTTGGTCTCGTTATAAATGCGCAAATAATTGCCGGTTAATGCATGGGTAGTTTTATTCGTGATGGTTGACCGGGTTGTTATAGATTCTTGGTACGGGATTTAGTGCAATGGTTCCATAAATTACCCGGTATTGAAAGGGTGAGGGCTATCTTTGCCTTTTGTTAGCGATTCTTTACTGTCATGGGGCGATATTTGATAGTTATTTAATTGCGTGATTAATAGAATCACCTTGGTTCAATACAATCTGGTCACTCACTAACAACAGAGAATCACTATGGATAATAAATTATTAAAATCTGCAAACAGTCTTTCCAAGCTGCTGTTGGTCGCGAATCTGGGATTCATTCTGGTTGCTTGCGCCGGTGGCGGCACCTCATCCAAAACCGTAAATTCGAGTCAAGCAGTGAGTTCATCGACGGGCGTATCTGCATCATCAAGCTCCAGCGCTGCGTCCAGGTTGATTAAGTTAAATCAATTGGGTTTCAAACCGAATTCGGAAAAAATTGCGGTGATCCCCGATGTAGCTGCCACAGGTTTTACGGTTTTCAGAAATAGTGACGATGCAGTTGTATTATCTGGCGATCTAAGTGCTGCGCAGACTTGGGCTCCCTCGGGCGAAACTGTGAAGCTGGCTGATTTTTCTTCGCTTACGGCGATAGGTGATTACAGAATTCAGGTTTCCGGTATAGAAAGCAGTACAAACTTTTCAATAGCAGCAAACGCTTATGACGCATTAAATAGAGGTGCAATAAAAGCTTTTTATTACAACCGTTCCAGTACCGAGCTTCTTGAAACTTATGCAGGAGTTTATAAACGTGCTGCCGGTCATCCAGGAACCAGTGTGTTGGTTCATCCATCAGCCGCTACAAGTACGCGCCCCGAAAATACTGTGATATCGGCTCCAAAAGGTTGGTACGACGCAGGCGATTATAATCTTTACATAGTCAATTCCGGTATCAGCACTTACACCTTGCTCGCGGCCTATGAAGCCTTTCCAGATTATTTTAATAATCAGAATCTCAATATTCCTGAAAGCGCAGATGCAGTGCCTGATCTGTTAAACGAAATTATGTGGAATCTGGAGTGGATGTTGGCCATGCAAGATCCAAATGATGGAGGCGTCTATCACAAGCTGACCAGCAAAGCATTCAGCGGATTTGTTATGCCTGCAATGGATAGTTCAACGAGATATGTGGTGCAAAAAAATACTGCCGCCACACTGGATTTTGCAGCAGTCATGGCAGTGGCAAGTCGTGTCTATGCAAACTATGAATCTGCTTTTCCAGGGATGTCTGCAAGAATGCGAACAGCTGCTGAAAATGCATGGACTTGGGCCAAAACCAATCCTGCAATTTATTATTCCCAGCCCAGCGATATTTCAACGGGAGGTTATGGTGATAATAATGTCACTGATGAATTTGCCTGGGCGGCGGCTGAGTTGTATATCACCACTCAAAATGACGCTTATTACACGGAATTAAATCCGAATAGTGTCACCGCAGATATTCCCTCCTGGGGTGGCGTCAAATCCCTTGGTTGGATTTCATTGGGGCGCCATATCAATTCATTAACCTCCGTTGCAGACAAAAATCTAATCAAAAGTCGCTTGGACGGAGTAGCTGCTGGTTTAACGACTAAAAAATCAGCCTCTGCTTATGCTGTGTCGATGGAAACCAAAGATTTTAATTGGGGAAGTAATTCGGGTGCATTGAATCAGGCCATGATGTTGTTGGCAGCTTATGATTTGGATAAAACCAAAACACAGTATCTGAATTCTGCGCAGGCATTATTGGATTATGTGCTTGGACGCAACGCCACTGACTATTCTTTTGTGACAGGTTTTGGATCACTCACACCACAAAATATCCATCATCGTCCTTCTGCTGCAGACGGAATCGCCGCACCCATTCCCGGCTTTTTGGCGGGTGGACCCAATGGGGGTCAGCAAGATAAATCGAACTGTAGCAAAGCTTATCCTTCTGACTTGCCCGCAAAATCCTATCTGGATGACACCTGTAGCTACGCCAGTAACGAAATTGCTATTAACTGGAATGCGCCACTGGTTTATGTTTCAGCGGCTATACAATTTTTAACTCCCTAATCCAGCCGCTTTGTTTACTATCACTGACTCTTAACTGAGCCAGTGATATTTTCCTGAATCAATTAATTCCCTAATAAAAAATCCGCTATTACTCAGTATTTCCCGCAATTCAGACATTAACTCAGGCTATAATCGCTTCCCGTTTCGATAGATGCTTTATGAGCAGGATTCCATGTCAGATTCAATCAAGATCAAAGAATATATGGCCGATTTAGGCCAAAAAGCCCGTATTGCCGCCCGTGTGATTGCGGCTGCACCCACAGGCGTGAAAAATAAAGCCTTGTTGGCCATTGCCGATGAGTTGGACAAGGCCCGTATTTTGTTAGTGGCCGAAAACCAGAAGGATCTCGCTGCTGCTAAAGCCAGTGGCTTGGATGCTGCCATGGTAGACCGTTTGGCGGTTAAGCCTGCGACTGTTGATTCTATGATTGAAGGTCTGCGCCAAGTGGCTGGATTGTCTGATCCCTGCGGTGAAATTACCGATATGAGTTATCGTCCTACCGGTATTCAAGTGGGCAAAATGCGCGTGCCTATTGGTGTGATCGGCATTATTTATGAATCTCGTCCCAACGTGACGATTGATGCTGCAAGTCTTTGCTTGAAGTCTGGCAATGCGGCCATTTTGCGTGGTGGCAGTGAATCGATTAATTCCAATCGTGCAATTGCAACTTGCATTAAAGCAGGCTTGAAAACGGCTGGCTTACCAAGTGACGTGATACAAATTATTGAAACAACAGACCGTGCTGCAGTCGGTGAATTAATTGCCATGCCTGAGTTTGTCGATGTGATTGTTCCTCGCGGTGGCAAAGGTTTGATTGAGCGTATCAGTCGCGATGCTCGCGTGCCTGTGATCAAACATTTGGATGGCATTTGTCACGTCTTTATCGATGGCAAAGCAGATTTGGAAAAAGCATTTAATATCGCACTTAATGCAAAAACACATAGATACGGCGTGTGTAATGCGATGGAAACTTTGTTAGTTGACGATTCAGTCGCCGCAATGATTTTGCCTCGCCTTGCCAAAGCCTTTGAAGAAAAGGGTGTGGAATTGCGCGGTTGCGAAAAAACCTGTGCTTTGATTAAAGCAGTTCCTGCCACTGAAGAAGATTGGGCGACAGAATATCTTGCACCGATTTTATCTATCAAGGTTGTTACTGGATTGGATGAAGCTATAGATCACATCACGCAATACAGTTCGCAACACACTGATGCAATTATCACTGAAGATTATTCACGCGCGCGTCGATTTATTATTGAAGTGGATTCCAGTTCAGTGATGGTCAACGCTTCCACTCGATTCGCTGATGGATTTGAATATGGTTTGGGTGCGGAGATTGGCATCTCAACCGATAAAATTCATGCACGCGGTCCCGTAGGTTTGGAAGGATTGACTTCGCAGAAGTGGATAGTGTTTGGTGATGGGCAGATTCGTGTTTGAAGCATTGCACCCCCTCCCGGCCTCCCCCTCCACAAGGGGGAGGAGACAAGCCTCACTTCGTATTAAGCAGGGAGTAAAATCCCTCCCCCTTACGAAGGGGGAGGTTAGGAGGGGGTTTGTTTTATGCGTAAAACCCTAGGCATCTTCGGCGGCACTTTCGACCCAATACATATTGGTCATCTACGTATTGCGTTGGAATTAAAACAACATTTGTCACTGGATGAAATGCGTTTGATTCCCGGGCACAAGCCACCGCATAGAGAGCAACCGCAAGCGTCATCAGAACAACGCTTGCAAATGTTGCAATTGGCGTTAAAAAATTGTCCGGATTTGCGATGGGATGACCGCGAGTTGCGACGTGAAAAAAATTCTTACACTTACGACACTTTGTGTGAGCTGCGAAAGGAATTGGGAAGTGAAATCAGTTTGGTGTTATGCATGGGTGAAGATGCCTTTGCTGGAATTTCTACCTGGTATTGCTGGCAAGAATTAATTCATCTTGCGCATATTGTGGTGATAGCGCGTCCCGGTTGGGCGATTCCTGATCAAGGTGACGTCAGAAATTTTTTAAAACAATATCAAGGGATAGCGGCGAATATACAACAACAAGCTGCGGGAAAAATTGTCATGCAAACTTTGCGGCAGTTACCGATTTCTGCCACAGAAATTCGTCAACAAATTGAGCGCGGTGAATCGCCACAATTTCTATTGCCAGAATCGGTGTGGAAATTTATTCGAGAGAAGAGATTGTATACCCCCTCCTAGCCTCCGCCCTTCGCAAGGGGGAGGAACAAATATCACTCCGCATTAAATAGGGAGTAAAGTCCCTCCCCCTTGCGAAGGGGGAGGTTAGGAGGGGGTGAAATTTTTAATTTTCAACAACAGGTAAAAAGTGAATGTCAGATCTAAACAAATCCATAATTAATGCATTGGAAAATCTCAAAGGCCAGGAAATTGTTACCTTGGACGTGAGCCAATTAACCGATGTGATGGATACTTTAATTATTGCAAGCGGTACTTCCAATCGTCATACGCGTTCACTCGCAGAAAATTTGGTTGAAGAAACCAAAAAAGCTGGCTTTAGAGCTTTGGGCATAGAAGGTTTGGACTCGGGTGATTGGGTGTTGGTGGATTATGGCGATACAGTTGTCCACGTGATGCAAGATGAAACACGGAATTATTATGAGCTGGAAAAACTCTGGTCGATGAAACCAGCGAATCGCGTTTAACAATTTAAGTGAAATAAATTGCGCATTCGAATTATCGCCATTGGAACCAAAATGCCCGAATGGGTAGAAACGGGTTATATGGAATACGCTAAAAGAATGCCGCGCGAGTTAACGGTTGAAATGGTGGAATTACCTTTAGCAACACGCAGTAAAAATACCGATATTCAAAAAGCCATGGAGAAGGAAGGCGAAGCCATGATGGCGAGCATCGGCAAGAATGAACAAGTCATTGCATTGGATGTCAAAGGCAAGGCTTGGAGCACCGAACAGTTGGCAGAAAATTTATCTGCCTGGAAAATGAGTGGTGATAATTTTTGTTTGTTAATCGGTGGTCCTGACGGATTATCGCCAGCAGTGTTGCAAATGGCATCAATTAAATGGTCGTTATCGCCACTCACCTTGCCGCATCCTTTGGTGCGAATTTTATTAATAGAACAGCTTTATCGTGCTTGCAGCATTTTACAAAATCACCCTTATCACAAATAAATTGACAAAATTTCATGCAAGATACGCAACACTTTAAAGATCATCAAGGCGAGACGAAGCTTTTTCGCAATCGTTTGGTGGTGATGGGAATTTTAATTCTCCTGCTGATGTCGGTATTAATTTATCGTTACTACGATCTGCAAATTGTCAATTATCAAGACTACGCGACTCAGTCCGACCGCAATCGTGTTCATGTTCAGCCCATTCCACCTACACGCGGTTTAATTTTGGATCGCAATGGTGTTCTGCTGGCAGACAATAAACCCAGTTTTACCTTGATGGTTACCATCAACGATCAACTTGAATTAGAGCAGACTCTCGCCTTATTGGAATCTTTAATAGAAATAACCCCGAGTGATTTGGGAAAGTTTTACAAATTAAAAAAACAACAACGACATTCTCTTGATCCAATTCCTTTGCGCTACAAACTCACCGAAGAAGAAATCGCAACGCTTGCAGTCAATCAACATTTGTTGGATGGCGTTGAGGTGACTGCGGAATTGGTGCGTTACTATCCAAAAGCGGATTTATTTGCTCAGGTAATTGGTTACACCAGTCGAATCAACGAAAAAGAATTGGATTCATTTTCCGACGAAGATATTGCCCGTTATTCCGGTACTCACTCAATTGGAAAATTGGGAATCGAAAAAAGTTACGAAAGTGTGCTGTTGGGAGAAGTTGGAAGTCAAAATGTTGAAACCAATGCTCGTGGTCGAGTGATGAGAGTATTGGATAAAATAGATCCCAAACAAGGCCAGGATATCCATTTAACAGTTGATTCGCGATTACAAGCTACTGTTGCTGCGGCAATGCGCGGTCGACGTGGTGCAGTTGTCGCTATAGACGTTAAAACCGGCGGCATTCTTGCTGCGGTGAGCAATCCCAGTTTTGATCCGAATCTATTTGTCACCGGCATTAGCTATAGCGATTATAAAAGTTTAAATGACGATATAGATTCACCTTTGATTAATCGATTTCTTCAGGGGCAATATCCGCCAGGTTCTACCATTAAACCTATGTTGGGTTTGGCCGGATTAGAGTACGGATTTACAACGCCGGAAAAAACTATTAGCGATCCAGGTTTTTTTCGTCTACCGAATGTTGAGCGTCCATTCCGCGATCACAACTGGCAAACCGGTGGGCATGGTCGAGTTGATTTAAAGCGTGCGATTGCAGAATCCTGTGATACCTATTTTTATGATTTGGGTAATCGCATGGGCATAGATAATATCAGTGAATTTGGTAGTCATTTTGGCCTTGGTGTTAAAACAGGTATTGATATTCCAAGCGAGCGGCAAGCGATTTGGCCATCGCGTGAATGGAAACGTGCGAATAGAGGTCAGCCCTGGTATCCCGGTGATACCGTGAATTTGGGAATCGGACAGGGTTATGCGCTGGTGACACCACTGCAACTAGCAGTGATGACAGCGACGTTGGCCAGTCGTGGCAAGCGTTATGAGCCTCACTTGGTCGAATCTGTTGGCAATGTAAAAATTGCGCCGAAGATTGTTGATCATGTTAAAGCTGACGAAAAAAATTGGGACGTAATATTTGATGCTATGGGCGAAGTGATGCATGAAGGTGGCCGGGGAACGGGAAGAAGCCTGGTCAAACTTGCTGACTATCCAATGGCTGGAAAGTCGGGAACTGCTCAAGTGGTTAGCGTGGCAGCGAATGTAAAATATAACGCAGAGTTGTTAGAGGAGCGTCAGTGGGACCACGCATGGTTTATGGGATTTGCTCCCTTGAATGACCCACAAATTGCTGTGGCAGTGATTGTTGAAAATGGTGGTCACGGTGGCTCTGATGCAGGGCCAGTAGTGCGATATATTTTTGATGCTTATTTAAAAGGTTATTATTTAAAAGCTGACGAGTTTGTGCCGCCTATGGGGTATCATCCTCAAGCGATATTGGATCGTGTGAATCAATGGATTCAGCAAGGTTCAGATTCCAATAAAGCTGCTTCTAAAACTTCTGTTTTGAGAAAAACGCCATGAGTCGACAAGATTTTTTACGTCGCATGCCTGAATTGGCACAAACTTTTCGGCGTCCTGATCGATTAGCGCAACGCTTACATATGGATTTTTCTCTTTTGATTTTGCTAATGGCGTTAACTGCTATTGGTTTAACCGTACTTTATAGTGCAAGTGGACACAATCTTGCGAGCGTTGAAAAACAGGGTTCATTTTTTGTAGTGGCCTATGTGACTATGTTCGTAGTTGCGCAAATCCCGGTAGATTTTTTACGTCGAAGTGCGGCTATAGCTTACATAGGTGGATTGGTGTTGTTGTTAGCCGTTATGTTATTCGGTGATATTTCTATGGGTGCGCAGCGTTGGCTGCAAATTGGCAGATTTCGTTTTCAGCCATCGGAAATAATGAAGTTGGCTATGCCAATTACAGTTGCTGCTTTTTTATCGGCAACTACTTTGCCACCAAAATTCAAACATGTGATGATTTCACTCGCGCTTATCCTGTTGCCCGTGATGGTAATTATGGAGCAGCCAGATTTGGGTACTGCGATACTGGTGTTGGTATCAGGCATGGTAATTTTATTTTTTGCGGGACTGCCATGGCTTTATATTTTTGCTGCGCTGGCAATTTTTTTCGCAAGTTTGTATCCCATCTGGCATTTTGTTCTGCACGACTATCAGCGTCAACGCGTGCTAACCATGTTGGATCCCTCACAGGATCCTTTGGGAACAGGCTGGAACATTATTCAATCAAAAACAGCTATTGGTTCTGGCGGTCTTTCTGGAAAAGGTTGGATGTTGGGTACTCAATCCAGATTGGATTTTTTACCCGAAGGTCACACAGATTTTATTATTGCGGTACTCAGCGAAGAATTTGGACTTATTGGTGTCTTACTTTTATTGTCGATTTATTTTTTGATAGTCGTGCGCGGTATGATTATAGCGGTTGGTTCGCAAAATACGTTCAGCCGGTTATTGGCTGCTGGAATCAGTACCACCTTTTTTGTGTATGTATTTGTCAATATGGGAATGGTATCTGGAATGCTACCGGTAGTTGGCGTACCCTTACCTCTCATTAGCCAAGGTGGTACAGCAATAGTGGCGCTCTTTGCCGGATTCGGCATGTTGATGGCCATTAGTACTGAAAAGAAACGCGTTATGATGCAGGAAATTTAAGGTCATATTATGTATCGATTGTTTGCTTTGTTATTGATTGCCAGTCTTCCTGTGTTTGCCGATTATTCCGAGCAAGCTGAAGCCAAACAATTTATGGATGAAATGGTGACCAAGCACCAATTCGATAAAACAGATTTATTGACATGGATGAAATCTGCAGAAAAAAAACAAAATATTCTCGATGCTATGTCGCGACCAGCAGAAAAGTCCAAAACCTGGAAAGAATACAGACCAATCTTTATTCAGCCAAAGCGTGTCGATGATGGTGTTGAATTTTGGGAAAAAAATCAGACTGCATTAACCAGGGCCGAAAACAAATTTGGTGTAGAGCCAGAGATTATCGTCGCTATTATTGGTGTGGAAACAGGTTATGGTAGAAATATGGGAAGCCATAGAGTAATCGATGCTTTATCCACATTGGCGTTTGATTATCCACCGCGCGCACCTTTTTTTCGTTCTGAACTGGAAAATTATTTATTGCTGACCAAAGAACAAAAACATGATCCACTTTCCTTTAAAGGATCTTATGCCGGTGCTATGGGTTATGGTCAGTTTATGCCATCCAGTTATCGTCGTTACGCAGTAGATTTTGATGGTGATCAATTTGTGGATATTTGGAATAATCCAGCAGATGCCATAGGCAGTGTGGCAAATTATTTCAAAGAGCACGGATGGAAACACAAAAATGCAGTGGTTATTCCTGCAGGATACGCTAGCAATAAAAAACCTGTGGAGTTTAATAAGATTGAAGTGCCCAATGTGTCTTATAAGCATTGGAAAAAACAAGGTGTAATAGCGAAACAAAAAACATCATTGGTATTACCTTTGTTAGCAATTGAATTTGAAGGTGATAAAGGGCTTGAATATTGGTTTGGCTTGAGTAATTTTTATGTTATTACTCGTTACAACCGAAGCCCCATGTATGCCATGGCGGTGTATCAATTAAGTCAGGAAATTAAATCCGCTAAAATATTGCTTGATAAAAAATCTCAAGCTGGACGCTAATTAATGAAGGATTTGAATGGCTATATCAAAATACTATTAATCCTGATGATAGTTTCCATTGCTGCCTGTGAAACGAAAAAGGTAAAACCCGGTGCGCCCAGCGGTGATTCCTCCTCTGATCAAATTCAAAAGGGAAGGTACAAACAAGACAGAGATGGTGGGCCAGATGTCGATGTAGATTTATCGCATATTCCTGATGCCATTCCTCGCAAAGAAAATAGAACTCTGGCGGGAAATAAAAATCCTTATACGATTATGGGTACAACTTATCACCTGATTAAGGATGAGGCTTCTTACAAGGAGCGCGGTTATGCCAGTTGGTATGGGAAAAAATTTAACGGATTTAAAACATCCAACGGCGAAATTTATGATATGTATGCTATGACAGCCGCGCATAAAACTTTGCCTATTCCATCTTATGTGCGTGTAACCAATGTTGAAAACGGAAGAACTGTAGTCGTCAGAGTCAATGATCGAGGTCCATTTCATGCAGGTCGCGTTATTGATTTAAGTTACGCTGCTGCACAAAGAATTGGCATTCACAAAGCAGGCACAGGTTTGGTTGATGTTGAAATTGTTATGCCCAATGATCAGCCAGCTATACCTCGTCGCGCAGAAGTAAAGCAGCCACAAAATATTACCGAATCAGTTTTGCCCGCAAATACTTTTTTACAAATAGCGGCGTTTTCGAGTCTTGATTCAGCAAAAAAATATGCGGCAAGTTTGGCAACACAATTAACCTTCTTTCCGGTGATACATTCTGATTTGGCACCGAAAGAAATACATAGAGTTCGTGTTGGTCCTTTTAAAACTACACAAGAGCTTCAGAATGCGCGCGATCAACTGGCAAAATTGAATTTGCTTGATGTGCATCTGGTGTATGTAAAATAGAACCAATTAAATTTTTTATCAGAGGTGAATGTTTGTTATGAAAAAAATTGTCTTATCCTGTTTGTTTACATTAGGTTTTTCTGCTTTTGTACTTGCGCAACAAAATAATTTACCAATTCCTAATAGTAGTTTGCCAAAACCCTCGTTAAATGAAACAACTCAATCATCAACACCTCAACAGGTAATAATTCCACAAGCGCCAGATGTGGCAGCTAAAGCCTGGATTTTAGTTGATGCCAATACAGGTAACATTATTACCGAACACAATGCTGATGAGCATCTGTACCCAGCCAGTTTGACAAAAATGATGACCAGTTATGCCGCTATTGATGCAATGGAAAAAGGAAAAATTGGTGCAGATGATATGGTAACAGTCAGTATTAAGGCTTGGCGCATGGCTAACTCAACCGGTTCTGCCAGTTTTATTCGTGAAGGCACACAAGTCTCGGTGATGGATTTGTTGCGCGGAGTGATTATTCAATCAGGTAATGATGCATCAGTTGCTATAGCGGAATATGTCTCTGGAAGTGAAGATGCCTTTGTCGATGTCATGAATCAAAAAGCAGCAGCTTTGGGTATGTCCAATACTCGCTATGCTAATTCGCATGGATTGGATGAGGATCTATCTGCAGATCAGATATTTACTACAGCAAAAGATCAGGCAATATTGGCTCGTGCAATTGTATATGATCATCCGCAACACTATTCAATCTACGCTGAAAAAAGTTTTACTTACAATAATATTCGTCAAGGTAATCGCAATTTGCTTTTATATAGTGATGACTCTGTTGATGGTTTAAAAACGGGCCATACCAGTAAAGCTGGATACAATTTGGTTGCGTCGGCGAAACGTGATGGTATGCGATTGATATCGGTAGTTCTGGGGGCGGGTAGTGAAAAAATACGCGCTGCAGAAACTGAAAAATTATTGTCTTATGGCTTTCGTTTTTTTAAAACCTTTTCTCTCTATAAGGCAGGGCAAGAAGTCGCTGTCCAGCAAGTTTGGGCAGGTAAAACTGATAAAGTCAGTATAGGATTGGCAAATGATGTTGCGTTAACTTTGCCTAAAGGTAGTGAAGCGTTTTTAAAAGCCAATATGCATATCAATGAAATCATAAAAGCACCTATTTCGCAGGGGCAGCAGCTAGGAAATTTAACTGTTCACTTAAATGATCAATTAATTGTTGATGTTCCTCTGGTAGCCACACATGCAGTTGAAGAAGCAGGCTTTTTTGCAAGATTGTGGGATAACATAAAACTGTTTTTTAAGAATTTGTTTAGTTGATAAACACCCTCTCCCTAACCCTCTCCCATCAAGGGAGAGGGGACAGATCTCACTTTGTAGTAAGTAGGGAGTTAAGTTCCTCCCCCTTGTGGAGGGGGAGGCTGGGAGGGGGTGCAAGGTTTAAAGGGAGTCAGTGAAAAACAAACCCCACCCTAACCCTCCCCTCGGCAACTGCTCCTGGCGTTGCTCTACCTTCTGCATCCATGCAGTCGTTCGTAAGGGGAGGAGATAGATTTCACTTTGTGGTAGGGCTATTCGAATATAAAACAAGATTACAAGATTAAAAGTGGGAGCGCTTCATGACAAAAAAAATCCGTTGGGGAATAATGAGTACTGCCAACATTGGTGTTACAAAAGTAATTCCTGCTCTGCAAAAATCCAAATACAACGAAGTGATTGCCATTTCTTCGCGAAGTATTGAACCTGCACAAAATTGGGCGGATAAATTGGTTATTCCAAAAGCCTATGCAAGTTATGAAGCCTTGTTAGCTGATCCCGATATAGATGCTATCTATAATCCATTACCGAATCATTTGCATATTCCACTTTCAATGGCCGCAGTCGAAGCCGGTAAGCATGTATTATGTGAAAAACCATTGGGACTGCATGCAGCAGATATTCAGCCGTTGATATCATTGGCAAAAAAAAATCCGCGACTAAAAGTCATGGAAGCCTTTATGTACCCCTATCATCCGCAGTGGGTAAAAATAAGGCAATTAATTAACGACAATGCTATTGGCAAGTTGCGAAATATTCATTCGCATTTTTATTACAACAATCGCGACGAATTGAATATACGTAACCGCGCTGATTGGGGTGGCGGTGCTTTATTGGATATAGGTTGCTACCCAATTTCATCGTCACGTTTATTATATGGTCGAGACCCGATAAGAGTTTTTGCGCAGATTACGCCGTGGCCAGGCCAGGAAGTAGATTGTTTAGTCACAGGCATGATGGACTTTGGTGATGCAACGGCAAGCTTTTCAGTATCAACGAAAATTGAAAATGGCCAGGGGCTATTGGTGTCAGGCGAAAGCGGTAGTATTCAGTTGAATAGACCGTTTACTCCTGATATGGATTCGCAAATAATTTCTTTACAGCAAGATCAGCAATTAAACAGTATATTAATTGAAGCAGCGAATCAGTATTCGGAAATGGGCGATGCATTTGCTTTAAGTATTTTGAATGACACAGCTGTACCTGCTCCGTTGACCAGTGCATTGGCGCATATGCGTATCATAGATGCCATGTTTCTCAGTGCAGCAGAAAATAAATGGATTAACCTTTAGATCTCTAGTCATTTTTAGGACGTCTCATGATCGGCATGACATTGGTAAAACGATTAACTAGAGTTGCTACAGTGTTGGTCATTTGCACTGACTCTTTTGCATTTGCGGAAGATGTTGCGCCATCAGACAGACTTGCTCCCTCAATTACAAGTTTGGCAAAATCTTTTAAAGCGGATGAGAAATCGGAAGCCGAGGTTTTGTTAAGAAAAACCAAAGTTAATATTGATCAAGAAGGCTTTAGTCGATCAGTATCTTATGTAGCGGTTTATATCAACAGTGATGAAGCTGCTCGAGACTATAGTCAAATCAGTGTAAGTTTTAACAGCTTTTATGAAAATATTGCGTTGGATTTTGCAAATGTGAGAACTGTCGATGGAAAAATTCACGGAATCCAGCCAGATGCGACGCAAATTCAAAGCCCTACGGATGAAAATTTTTATCACGACCAAAAAGAATTGCTTTTCTCTCTACCTAATGTTCGCAAAGGCTCGATTATTGAATTTCAATATACTTATACCGATATTAAAAAAATCATGCCCAATGCATGGTTCGATAGTTTTGGTTTTCATTGGTGGGAAGATAGGGCTGCAGGTCAGGGGGGGCGCGCCGACAAAGTATTGTTGTCTGAACTTGAAATTACTACTCCCGAATCTCTACCACTTTATTTTAATGATGCCACTGAATATGGTGTTAAGTTAAAAAAAACACGTAAGAAAGATAAACATATTTATTTGTGGAGAGCAAAAAACCTTCCTGAAGTTAAGTTGCAAGAATACATGCAGCGAGATCATCGCTACGCGGCCTATATTCGAGCGGGAACGGTAAAAGACTGGCAACCAGTAGCGCAGTGGGCCGAGAAATTAGTCGAGCCGCATTTAAAGATGGATGACAAAATGCAGTTGCTGGCTAATGAAATTAATAAAACAGCTAAAACACCAGAAGAAAAAGTAAAAGCTGTTTATCGTGCAATGCAAGATAAAATTCGTTATGTCTTTGCACATGTTGGGCGCGGCGGTTATGAGCCACATGATGCGGCGGAAGTATTAAAAAATGGCTATGGTGATTGTAAGGATCAAGCCGTTTTTGCAGTAACACTCTTGCGATCGTTAGGAATAGAAGCTAACCCCGCGCTGATCGCCACGCGTAGTCGTGGTGTCCCGGATATGTCAATTCCGGCAGTCACTTTTGATCATATGATTGTGAATATTCCAACACAAAAAGGATTATCCGAGATCTGGATGGATACTACCGGCGATGCCAGTTTATATCCTGGTTTTACTGTGGGTATAGAAGATCAACCTGCGCTCATAGTCAATCAGTCAACAGAAAAAATTAGATTTCTACCGGGGCTTTCACCAGAAGATCATAGTGTCGATTTTAAATTGACCTTTGACAAAATAAATGGAAAAAACGCCGAAGCCAGTTTTGAAATTCATTTTAAAGGCATTTATGAGCAGCGATTGCGAGCTATGTGGCAGTACACTCCTGATCGTGAAAAATATTTCCATGACTTTTTAAAAAGTCTTTATTCTTCAGCTGAAGTGTCACAACTTCAGGCAATCAATGCAGATAGCCTGTGGAACGGTTTCTATATAAAAGGCAAATTTCTATTTACCAATGTGTGGGGCGGAAATCAGGAACCCATTGAGTATGGTTTTAACATTACACAACTGATAGGCATGTTTGCTGACCTTCGTGGTTTGGATAAGCCCGAAAACAGAAAGCAACGGTTTGTACTTAGCCCTGGTTATAGTATTCATTCAACGGTGAGTTTTTTACGCCCTAACGCAAATTATAAATTACATCTCAAAACCCAAGGTCAAAATATTGAAAATAGTTATTACCGATTAACACAATCAGGCAATGACTATAAAGATCAATATCAAATCAAACAGGATTTGGTTTTGAATAACGTCGATCTCGGTGTGAAAAATTATGCGGATTATTATCGTAAAGTTCAGGAGTTGTTGGACGCTCAAGATTGGAGTTTATCTTATATCTACAATTCCACTGGCGCAGAATTGGCAGCACTTAAACAATCAGGAAAGGTTACTAAAGAACAATTGTTTGCAGTCATTCGCATGCATCTTAAAAACGGACAATACAGTGACGCATTAAAATTAGCGGAAGAAGCTGTTATTTCGTCTTCTGATTCGGGCGAAGCCTATTATTTACTGGGCTTGGCGCAAGGCTATAGTGAGTTGCTGGAAGAGTCCGAACTATCTTTTGCCAAGGCTGAACGTTTGGGCTATTCACTGTGAAGTACATATCCTTAATACTTTGCTGTCTATTGTTTGGTGGGTGTCAAGCTTTACAAGAGTCTGGCAGTTTGACTGAGGCCGCTATAAAACAAATTAAATTGGATCATCAAAAAAGGAAGTTGCGTCAAGAACTCAAAAAATCCACTGAAAAAACGCCAGCCATACTTGCTGCCGAAACGGCGCGCAACCAAGATTCCTCAAACCCTGAAAAATGGTACAACCTGGGAATGGCATATTGGAATGATTATCAAAGTTCCATGCGACCCTTTAGTCAAAATCAAGCTATAAGCAATTTTGAAACTGTATTAAAAATGGTTCCGGGAAATGTGGTAACAATTAACGTTCTCTACAATATTTATTATCGCGAATTAATTGCCGGGGATGCAGCGGCTTATGATCTTGCGCAACATTATTTTGGTCAGCTTTCACCAGAGCAGCAAAAAAAATTAAATCCGCCTGATTTGGCAAAATATATTTATGCTTTTTACGCCCAACGAAAAGCTAATCAATTCGACTATAAAGAATTACACCAAATTCTTTTAGCTGCCATTAAAGAGCAGCCTTATGCTGAAGCCAGTTACATTCAGTTGGCGAAACTTTATTCGCGTGAGTCCTATTATCCCTTGGCAATAGCAACCTTGAATTTGGGTCTCGAACTCAATCTGGAGTCGGTTGATTTAATTAAATCCGTCGCTTCAACTTATGAGGCTCGCGCTTCGGCAAATGGATGTTATTACGATAACCAGCAATATATAGATAAAGCTAGCCGCTATTATTTGCGAGCAATCCCATTGCAAACGGATTCCGCCGAGTTACATTCAGCTTTGGCAAAATCAATGTTAGATAGAGATATGCCACAACTGGCGGAATACGAAACGCAACTTTTACTAGGGCTAAAATCTAACATTGAGAATTATGCATTTGCTGCGCACAACTATGCATTAATGGGAAAAAAAGATAAGGCGAATGACTATCTTGAAATGGCAAAAACGGCTGGGTTACCAGCAACAGATTCTGCTTATCATGAAATTTATATGATCTCTGGTGATTGGCTAAAAGCAGCGCTTAGTTTTACTGATTATATCCAGTCACAAAAGAGAATTCAGGTTTATGATGTTATTAAAGCCGATATTATCTCTCAACAATCAAAAATAAATCTTGCTAAATTGATTGATAAAAAAGAAGTTGTTTATGCCAGCGATTGGCAAACCTTACTTTATGCCTGGTGGCAAGGTGAAATGACCCAGAAAAAATTGTTATCTGTGGCAACTAACAAATGTGAACGAGCAGAGTTTTATTTTTACTCGGGTTACAAATCTCTCAGAGCTGGTGATAAATTGGCAGCCAAGTCAGCCTTTAATTCAGTAATAGAACAAAATACTTATCGATTTATTGAACGCCCCTTGGCAAAAGGGTTTCTATCTGGTCTTCAATAATATGTGAGGTTTTATATGAAAAGCTCCAATTGTCCAAAAATCGTTGTGGTGGGTGGTGGGGCCGGCGGTTTGGAATTGGTAACCCAGTTGGGCAATAAGCTTGGCAAAAAGAAGCGAGCCGAAATTATTCTGGTTGATAGGAATACCACACATATTTGGAAGCCACTGCTACACGAAATTGCCGTGGGTACTATGGATGAAGGCATTGACGCAGTGAGTTATCGTGCGCATGCATTTGCTCACCACTTTTTCTTTCGTGTTGGTAGCTTGACTAATATAAATAGAGATAAAAAAGAAATTATTCTTGCTCCTATTTTTGATGAAGAAAATAAAGAAGTTTTACCATCTACCAGTATTGCTTACGATATTTTAGTTGTGGCTCTTGGATCAACTTCAAATGATTTCAACACATCGGGTGTTAAAGAGAACTGCATATTTCTTGACGGCCCAACGCAGGCTCACAAATTTCGAAATAAATTACTCAATCGTTTTTTGCGTATCCAACGTTTTACCGGCGAAACTGATCATGTGCGAATTGCCATAGTAGGCGCTGGCGCAACGGGAGTTGAATTGTCAGCAGAATTACATCATGCCGTTCATGAAATTCATAACTATGGTTTTAGTGCTGTTTCGAATGAACACTTGGACGTGACATTGATTGAAGCAGGTCCAAGAATTTTAGCGGCACTGCCAGAAAGAATTTCGGCATCTGCACATTCCGAGTTGGCAAAGTTAGGTGTAGATATCAAACTCAACACTATGATTACATCTGCTTCAGCTGAAGGTTTGCACACTAAAGATGGGCAAACTATTGCGGCGGATTTAATTGTATGGGCTGCGGGCATTAAAGTACCTGACTTTATGGCGAATATTGCCGGGCTTGAAACCAATCGAATCAATCAATTGCATGTGAATGAATTTTTACAAGCAACTCGCGACCCTTCTATTTTTGCAATTGGCGACTGCGCTCAATTTGTTATGCCTGATGGCAATCGCGTCCCTCCTCGTGCTCAGTCAGCGCACCAAATGGCCAGCGTTTGTTACAAAAATATTTTAGCCTTCATTAATAACAAACCTTTAAAGGTATATAAATATACTGACCACGGTTCGCTTATTTCACTTTCGAATTATTCGACAGTTGGAAGTTTGATGGGTAATTTGAATAAGGGCACTTTGTTTATCGAAGGCCGCTTGGCGAGGATTGTGTATATTTCTTTATACCGAATGCATCAAGTAGCAATTCACGGACTTATTAAAACAGGTTTAATTATTTTTGCCGGAAGGTTGAATCGGTTGTTGCGGCCTAGATTGAAGCTTCATTAAATTTCCTACAGCTTTCGTTTTAATAATCAGGAGAGTTACAATGAAATATTTGCTTATGTTTTTAATGATAGCTATGCCTTACACCGCTATGGCAAAAGATAAGTCGACATTAATTTATGAACCATCTCTGCCTTTATCTCTGGCTCAAAAAATGGCTTCTGCTTGTATTGCATGGCAATCAAAAAATAAAATTTCTAACTTGGCAATTGCAATTTTTAATCAAGATGCTCAGCTAATTTATTTTATACGTATGGATGGAGTGTCGATTGGTGTGAGTGAAGTCGCAATGAAGAAAGCAGAGAGTGCGTCGAAATTTAGGTTTTCAACTCGTGACACTATGGGGTGGATTCAAGGTAATCCAGGCGTGGCCACTTTTGATAGTATCGCTGGAATCATTGGAGGTTTGCCGATTAGTACACAGTCGGGCAAGCCTCTGGGTGGAATAGGTGTAAGTGGTGCTTCAGCGGATGATGATGAGAAATGCGCGCAAGCTGCACTCGACGCCGTGAAGTTGGAGTTGGTTGATTAAAAAGTCTTGAATTGAAGGAGTTAATTTTATGAGCTTAACTCCTTTTATACTGGCCACGTTTATAGGAAAAGTGGAGGAAATTTTTGGCCCATTAAATTTTTGTTGAACGATTGCCAAGTTTGATCTGCATTACATTCACCTGTCGGCCACCCAATCGTGTTTTACGCACAATTTCCCAATCGCGTTTTTGATAGTAATCGGTAAATTCTGTAGCAGTTAGCCAAAGTTCGGTGAGTTGTAATTCGCGGGCGTAGGATTTGGCTTTTTCAACTAATTGATTACCTATGCCGCAACTTCGGAATTTTTTTTGTACGAATAGATTACTTAACCACAAAGGTGTGTCAGTGATTTTTGCGCGAATACTGTCGCGGCCATAAGCGTAGTTTACGAGACTGACGCAGCCGACTAGTTCATTGTTGAGTGTGGCAATAAAGGTTTTTGGTATATCACTTTCGTGTGTGTGTTTGAGTAAACGTTCTCGCCGTAATTCGAGTGTGGATTTTAGTCCTTGGCGTTCGCATTCTTGATGATGCCAGAGTGCTACACGTGAAAATATTTCTGGTGAGTCACTTAAAGGAGTAATACAAATTTCCATACATTGCATTCATATATTTTGATAGTTCTTTGCACTCGTTCGCCCTGAGCTTGTCGAAGGGTTCTCAGGGCTTCGACAGGCTCAGGGCGAACGGTGAGTGTATTTTATTTACCAAACCATTTCACATCTTCACCATGCGCTTGTTTGTCTGCATGGTATGAGGATCTAACCAGTGGGCCGCAGGCGGCGTGTTTGAATCCCATTTCTTCTGCGAGTTTGGTGTATTCGGCAAATTCGTCGGGATGAACGTAACGTTCAACGGGCAAGTGATCTTTTGAGGGTTGTAGATATTGGCCGATGGTGAGCATGTCAATATCGTGATCGCGCATATGTTGCATGACTTCGATAATTTCTTCTTTGGTTTCACCGAGGCCAACCATTAAACCGGATTTGGTTAATACGTCGGGGCGACGCGCTTTGTATTGTTTTAATAGTTCCAGTGACCATTCGTAATGTGCGCCGGGTCTTGCTTGGCGATACAAACGCGAAACAGTTTCCATATTGTGATTGAAGACATCGGGTGCTTCTTTTTCTAAAATTTCCAGCGCTATGTCCATGCGACCGCGAAAATCGGGAACCAATACTTCGACTTGTAATTTTGGGCTGAGTGCGCGTGCTTCGCGAATACAATCGGCAAAATGTTGGGCGCCGCCATCACGTAAATCATCGCGATCAACAGAGGTAATCACCACATAATTCAAACGCATTTCTGCAATGGCTTCTGCAAGTTTGCGTGGTTCATTTTGGTCGAGTGGATTGGGTTTTCCATGGCCAACATCGCAGAAAGGGCAACGACGGGTACAGATGTCGCCCATGATCATAAAGGTTGCAGTGCCGCCGCTAAAGCATTCGCCAAGATTGGGGCAATTCGCTTCTTCGCAGACAGACGACAATTTATTTTTGCGCAAAATACTTTTGATGCGATCTACTTCGGGAGATGCGGGAATACGCACGCGAATCCAATCGGGTTTGCGTTGGTAATCATCGCGATCCGTGGCGATAACTTTTACTGGTATGCGTTCAACTTTATCGGCATCGCGTAGCTTTTCACCTTGTTTGTAACGCTCGGTGCGTTTTACCGGTTGCAGCTCGGGAATATGTATCTGTGGAGCCAGGTTTTGTTCAGGTAGATCAGACATAAGACGGCCTCAGTTAACTGCCGCGCATTGTACAGCTTTCCTAAGCCAATTTCCGCGTAAATTCCGCTATAAGTCGATCCTGAACCTGCATGAAACTTGGCGGGGATGGCAGCAAATCCTTCACTTGCGTCATCTCTAATCCTTGATATCCGCAGGGATTGATCTGTAAGAAAGGTGCGAGATCCATATCTACATTTACGGCCAACCCATGAAAGCTACAACCTTTGCGGACTCGTAATCCGAGTGATGCAATTTTTTTACCCTCAACGTAAACACCGGGAGCATCCGCTTTGGCTGCCGATTCGATACCGAAATGCTTCAACGTGGCAATGATAATCTGCTCCATTTGGGTTACCAAATCGCGCACGCCTATTTTTCGCCGTCGTAAGTCCAACAATGGATAAGCGACCAACTGCCCTGGGCCGTGATAAGTCACTTGCCCGCCGCGATTGGTTTGTATAACCGGAATATCACCGGGAAATAATAGATGCTCAGCTTTGCCTGCTTGACCCTGGGTAAACACGGGAGGGTGTTCAACCAGCCAGAGTTGATCCTGAGTATTTGTAGTTCGTTGATCGGTAAAGTCAGACATGGCTTGCCAGGTTTGCTGATAATCCTGCAAGCCAAGCTTGATAACATCAAATGATGACAAGTTACATCACCATCTTGATCATGCTGTTAACACGCAAATCATTATGAATTGCGGAGAGTTGGTCTACACCGGTTGCGGTAATCCAAATAGTCAGTGATTGAAATCGACCTTTGCTGCTTTCGTTAATGGTGATACGAGTTTGATCGAAACCCGGTGCATGACGCTCCATAATTTCAATCACAAATCTATGCATGTCTTTGCTGGATTCACCCAATACTTTGATTGGATAATTTTCACAGGGGAATTCAATTTTTGGCGGTTGGCTATTGGGAGTTTCTGGAGGCATGTGACAACTCAAATCAATAAAAGTCAGGAATTATACCTTTATAGATCTGAGTTGTTGAAATCACTATTGACCTTTTTGCGATTCACGAATGTAAAAACGTGCTTTTTTAGCTTGTCGGTAGCAAGCGTCATAATTTTCAACAGTTTGTGACGCTATGGCAGTAGTAATCAGCGCAGCTGATTTTGTATAGCTGACGGTGCCGCCAAAGCCCTTAGTTTCAGATATTGATGATTCCTCTTTGGCTGCATTTAATTCACTTGCGCATGCGTCGCGGTATTGGGTTTTTCCAGCACAAGAGCTTAAGGCAAGAAGGCTTACTATACTAATGGATATGGCAATGACTCTATTCATATAAAAGTTCCTGACGTTGAGTGGTAGCCTCATTCTCACCGTTTATTTATCGATTGCCAAGCTATCATTTCAATCAAAAAAAATAGAGTCAACCTTTCTGATAACGTTTTCAATTACCTGAGCAAGAGAAACAGATACATCCATAGTATGAACATCCTTTTCTTTGCTTGGATCTTCCAATGCGTTGAATTGACTATTAACTAATCCCGGGGACATAAAATGATTTTTGCGAAGATTGACGCGCTGTTGAATAGTGTCCTTTTGGCCATTTAAAAAAATAAACATGGTTTTTAATCCCGCACTGCGCAAAGTATTGCGATGAATTCGTCGCAAGCCGGAAAAAGCCAGAACGCAGTGTTTATTCTCTTTATCGGCTTGTTGTAAATAAGTTTTCAGGCTATTGACCCAGGGAACTCGCATTTCATCTGTGAGAGGTAATCCCTCAGCCATACGTTTGCGGTTTTCTTCTGTGTGAAAATCATCAGCATCAAGATAACAATACTGATAGTGATCGGCCAGGTTTTTGGCTACTGTCGATTTACCACTGCCAGCGACACCCATCACAATGATCAATTTTGTAGAGGCTTCAGGGTTGGAAACTTCGGTCGAATGGTTCATTATGTTATAAATCCGATATTTTACTGTTCAGTATACAAGGATATCAGTTGGCAAATGGTAGCGCAAACAAATTGGCTGTGCTAAGGTGGAAAAAAATTGTAAAGAGCAATCCAAGGTAATGAAAACTATCAGGAAAAGAGCTTCCGCTAAAAAAGTCACTTTGGTTGATGTGGCGGAGGTTGCAGGTGTTAGTGCAATCACCGTGTCGCGGGTAATTAATCAACCTGAAAAGGTGTCTGAGTCTCTACGTCAGCAAGTTCAAAAAGCGGTTGATAGTCTGGGTTACATCCCTAATCAATATGCCAGTTCTTTGGCATCAGCCAAATCGAAAGTGGTTGGTGTGGCTATTCCCTCGCTGAGCAATATCGTTTTCACTGATGTGCTTCGAGGTATTTACGATGTGATGGGAGCAGCAGGATATAAAGTCCTGTTGGTGGATACCCATTATTCTCCGCTCGAAGAAGAAAAAATGATCCGTACTCTGCTGAGCCAGGCGCCTGAAGGCATGATTATCACGGGTGGAGATCAGACCAAAGCCTGTCAAAATATTTTGCAGAAGTCGCGAATTCCCATAGTGCAAATAATGGAATTATTAAATCAGCCCCTGGATATGAATATAGGTTTCTCGCACTATCAGGCTGGCTACGACGTGGTTAGTCATTTGATTCAAGAAGGCTACACACGAATTGGTTTTATTGGTGCGCGAATGGATCCACGTGTACAACAGCGTTTGCTGGGTTATAAGGCCGCGCTTGATGATGCAGGAAAATTTTGGAAAAATTTTGTTGCTACTACACCTGAGCCGTCATCTATTGCGGTAGGCGGTGAACTATTTAAAAGTTTGATGGCGACTACTAATGGGGTTATTGATGCGGTTTTTTGTGCGAATGATGATTTGGCTTTAGGAGCATTGTTTGAAAGTCAGC